>Ga0115005_10000572_pt1 | contig 28444 bp, 23 predicted proteins | sample ArcOceMetagenome_FD_87163 | JGI IMG/M metagenome (GOLD analysis project Ga0115005, IMG submission 87163) | Marine eukaryotic phytoplankton communities from Arctic Ocean - Arctic Ocean - Greenland ARC118M Metagenome | ecosystem: Environmental > Aquatic > Marine > Oceanic | place: Arctic Ocean...
ACAAATTGCGCTGAATGCATAGTACGTCCGGTAGCGACGGTAAACGCAATGTCCTTTTCGCTAAGTAAACCCAGCGTTTTTCTGGTAAATGTCGAGATTTGGGAAGACTTATTTAAAAGAGTCCCGTCCAAGTCAAAAAAAATTAAATCCATACAATCAGTACTCGGTGTCTTTAAACAATAAGGAATACAAAATGCGAAAGGGCAATACACATATTACTATGTGCATCGCCTCTCAGAATTGTTTGCTGAACACGTTCGCTTTTGCGTTGTGTACACTATCATACTCTAACTATCTGCCCCTGCTTATTACAGGTATTTTAACTTTTTATCGAATAGACTCGACGACTTTGTCTGAATGTTGGCGAAGCAACGAAGACAATTTAGAAGCAGACTGAGATTTCTTTAAGTTGATAACAAGTGCCACTTTACCATATCGCACTGCATGCCTAACGGTTTGAATTACTTCGTTTCTATCAGGCCTTAGACCCATCAGTCCTGCGATAAATAAGCCAATAAATAGGCCTGGGCTAATTAACGCAATATAGGTAAATAAAGGATTTTGCTTCGTAAGTGCAGGGCCGAATTGCGTGAGTAGAAACGCAGCAATTAGGCCCACCGCTAGCCCAATAAAACCTAGTAGTAAGTGAGACGACCACATTCTTTTCCCAATTGATTCACTGTTGCGTTCCAGCTTTTCGCTCATGCGCGGATCTTTTGCCTCAACAATTTCTATCTGAGCGCTTTCTATTGATGTTTGACCTTTAACCACATCAATTACTTCTCTCGCTTTTTCTTTTGAAGGAAAGATAGCGGCAACCTGAAGTTCTTTATCAGAGACGATCTTGGACCTTAAATTTTCGGTTCCGTTATCGTCATTCTTATCTAAGTTCGTGTTCTTTGAGTTTTCGATAGTCATCTTAATTCCTCTCAGTCAGTTTAAGAGCTCACTTAACTTAAGTTAGTGACGCCCAACAGCTTAACTTCTACATTCAATTTTGTGCCCGGTAATCCATCCAAGCACATGAATTCATACGATTAATGAAGATAAGTATTCAAGTAGTATTCCGGGTGGTGTTTAAATGTGCTTTTCATCAAGGTTAAAAGCTCGAGCGCCGCAGCTATCACTATGAATTAACAAAGGAATTCATAAGTATTACAAGGTTGTTAGATAAGGTCGAGGCATATATTTTTAGTACATATTTCAATCTAAACTATCTACTGTATGGGGAAGCGCACTATAAATATTGCGGTAGTGTGACAATCTTACAGGGCGCTGAAAAAGGTTACACAGCCAAGAATCTTTGAATAACGGTTAAATAACCTGACAATGTTAGGTGATCATTTCTTTCTTTTTAACTGTAATTTTATTCAGTCAGAAAAATAACACGCATGTTTGCAAGGTGTTGTAAATCTCAACAAAGAATATGGAGAATGCTTTGACAGCACGGACGAAGGGCTACTGCAATGTTTACTCGGATGATTGCCACTTATCCATCAAACGAATTGCCTGTGGGAATAAACGTTTCTACTATCGTTACGCAAGTGGACGAAAAGTGTCGAGCGATCGGGTAATAAAGAGAATTAGAAAGCTCGTAATTCCACCTAATTGGCAAGGTACCTTTATAAGTCGAGACAGTAAAGCCAGCGTACAGGCGACAGGCTATGACGAAAAAGGACGAAAGCAATACATCTACCATGAGAAATGGCACGAGCAACAACAGGTAGAGAAATTTAAAAGGTTAGTTGCTTTTGGTAATGCTTTACCTAAGTTTCGCAAACATTGCCAAACTTTGGTTGAAAAGCCCTCATGGACGCTAGAGAGAGCATGTGCGCTAGTGTGTTTGCTACTTGACTATACAGGAGCGAGAGTGGGAAATGCTCAGTACAGTAAAGAGAACAACACATACGGTTTAACCACACTGAGGCGAAAGCACATTCAGGCCCAATGCGATGACCGTGTAGAGTTGGCTTATGTGGGAAAACATGGCAAACCGCGTACGTTAAAAGTGAACGATCCAGAACTGGCTTCACTTATTTGTGATTGCGCTCAACAGCAGGGTTACTGTTTGTTCCGCTACCAGGGCCCGAATAATCAATGGAGCGATGTCTCCAGCGAAGATGTAAATGCTTTTATTCATCGTGAATTGGGTGAGCAATTTAGCTGTAAAGACTTCAGAACTTGGGCATCTAGTCGCTTTGCGCTAACAGTTATGCCTGACGTTCACGAGCAGGTGGCAAACTCTCGAACTAAAAAATGGGAAAGTACTTTAAGTAAAATTGTTTCTGCAGAGCTTGGTAATACCCCCGCTGTTTGCAGAAAATATTATATTCATCCGAAGCTATTTGGTGTGTATTCCGCCCCAGAATCCTTCAACAAACTTATCGAAAAGCTAAATGCGCTTAACAATGAAGATTGTGTGCAGCTTGATCACTTACTGCCCGTAGAAAAGCTTCTTTTGCGTGTTATTTCTACTGATGGCGTTCAGTAATGGGTTTTAAGTGAAAATGTTTCAGTAAGAAGTAAAGTAGGCCAAATTAGGCCACAGTGGTGCAAAGTTATATTGTTTCATTATTGATTTATATTTTGTATCTATCTGAAAAATAGTGAATATATAAATATATTGGATGCAGTTTTATTGTGAAACATTACTTGTCTCTAAAACGAGCTAAGAGCGTGTTAAATCTATTTGTTTAAAAATCAAACTTGAAATTTTTTTTCAAATCCTTATATTATTAGAACTCTAATGATTATTGTTCGATTTAATTTGCTTCTAAATTACAGAAGCTAGTTAATCGTCGAGGGCGAACAGCATTGTGCAAGTCTCGCCCTTTTTATTTATGAGGCTGCGAGAGAGTGCTGATAAATAAGCACCTCTTCATTGCTTTAGCGGCAAGACAAAGAATCATTAAAGAGATTTTGATAGTAATAGAGGAAACATTAAACATTATGCCAATGGAAAGTTACCTGTCGCTGGCTGTGTATTTTTTAGCGATGTTGGGAATAGGGTTGTTTGCCTATCGCCAGTCAACCAGTGATATTTCTGGCTATATTTTAGGTGGGCGGCAAGTAAGCCCTCAAGTAACTGCACTTTCAGCTGGTGCGTCTGACATGTCAGGTTGGATGTTAATGGGTTTGCCGGGGGCAATGTACTTAACAGGGTTCGACGCTGTTTATATAGCGATTGGGCTCGTTGCAGGTGCCTTGGCAAATTATTTATTAGTCGCGCCGAAGCTTCGCGTATATACAGAAGTAGCGGACGATTCGTTGACTGTACCCGAGTTTTTCGCGAAGCGATTTAATACGCCTAATTCAAGCTTGCGTATAGTATCTGCAGTCATCATTGTTTTGTTTTTCACGCTCTACACATCAGCCGGGTTGGTAGCAGGGGGCAAGCTTTTTGAAAGCGCGTTTTCTGTGGATTATCAGTTAGGCTTATTTATAACGCTGGGTGTAGTGGTTTCTTACACCTTATTGGGCGGCTTTTTAGCAGTAAGTCTGACTGACTTTGTTCAAGGCTGCATTATGTTTGTCGCATTGGTGCTAGTACCTATTGTGGCGTTCAGTGAATTCGATAGCGTTTCGCAGATGACAGGCGCGGCTTATCAATCTGTACCTAATTTTTCCGAGTCATTGAAAACGTTGACCGTGGTGGGTTTATTGTCGAGCTTAGGCTGGGGGTTGGGCTACTTTGGTCAGCCACATATTATCGTACGTTTTATGGCTATTCGCTCGGTAAACGCGATCAGCACGGCGAGAAATATTGGTATGTCATGGATGACGGTGACGATTATTGGTGCGTTAGCGACAGGGTTCGTGGGCATTGCTTACGCGAATCAATTTGGGCTAGCGGTTGATGATCCTGAAACCATATTTATTATTTTTTCACAGTTACTGTTTCACCCACTAATTAGCGGTTTTTTAATGGCAGCTATTTTAGCAGCGATTATGAGTACGATTTCTTCGCAGCTTTTAGTAAGTGCGAGTTCGTTAACCGAAGACATTTATCGCGTGATGATGAGTAAGAAATCGTCGCAGCAAGCGCTAAGTGAGAAGCAAACGGTAACAATAGGGCGTTATGGTGTAGCAGGCGTTGCAGTTGCAGCATTGCTATTGGCCATGGACGCATCGAATACAATTTTATCTTTGGTAAGTAACGCTTGGGCAGGTTTTGGTGCCGCGTTTGGTCCATTAGTCCTGTTTTGTCTGTATAAAAAGGACCTAACAGCAAGAGCGGCGATGGCAGGCATGATCAGTGGCGCAGTCACTGTATTGTTTTGGATATATGCCCCGGTTCTGGCTGACGGTAAAACGTTAAGCAGCGTTATTTATGAAATTATTCCAGGGTTTGCGGTAAGTACGTTAACGCTTTATTTGGTAAGTCGCTTCGGTGAAAACCCATCTAAAAACGTACAGGCAACGTTTGCGCAAGCCGGTGAAGAATTAGCGAATCAACAATCTTAAGGTTAAAAAGTTTATTATGAGTCATCCTAATTGGAAACGCGTAGTCATCAAAGTAGGTAGTGCACTAATATCGCCCAACCAGCAAGGTTGTAGCAGTCACTATTTACTGAGCATTGCACAGTTTATTGTGCGATGCCGAGCTAACGGTACACAAGTTGTTCTTGTGTCTTCTGGTTCGGTTGCAGCGGGAGCGCACCTGTTTCCAGAACAAGAGAAAACCAATATTGCAGTTAAAAAGGCGATGGCGGCAGCAGGGCAAACAGAAATGATTGCCACATGGGATAGGTTATTTGACTTTCCTTCTGCGCAAATGCTTTTAACGCACGCTGACCTACGAGATAGAGAGCGTTACGTCAGTATTCGTGAAACGATTTTTAGCTTGTTAGATAACAACATTCTGCCAATCGTGAACGAAAACGATACTGTTACCACCGACAAGCTAAAAGTGGGTGATAATGACAATTTATCGGCAATGGTGGCGTCTGCTGCTGAAGCAGATGCATTAATAATCTGTTCGGACATCGACGGGTTATATGATAAGAATCCACATGAATTTGACGATGCCAAAATGCTTAAGTCTGTGGAAACTATCGACCAGAGTATTTATGACATGGCCGGCGGCGCTGTTAAAGGCGGGGTAGGAACTGGCGGCATGCGCACTAAAATTGAAGCAGCCGAAAAAGCCGTTTCGCATGGTATAGATACATATATTATTAATGGCTTTACTGAGTTGTCGTTTAATATGCTTCTTGCGGGTGAAAACCCTGGCACGCATTTCAAACCACACGCCAAACCAATGCAAGAAAACGTGCATTGGATGCGCCATACGTCAAATGCGCAAGGTGAAGTAATTGTGGAAGGGGATTTCGATGCCTCTTTAGCTGGCGACGCTGAACAACTTACGAGTAGTGAAATCATCGACGTTAAAGGTGAGTTTTCGGTAGGCGATACAATTTTAGTGCGTAAAGAAGACGGCACTAAATTGGTAAAAGCAAAATCGAATTACAGTAGTTGTTTATTGAATTTTATTGCTAATCAGGAAAATGACGACTTCGCCCACGAGTTCGAAGAAAAAACAGGGCCAATCATTTCTGATCAGCACATAGCAAATTTGGAGAAAGAATGAGTATTATTACAGAGTTAGCACAACAGGCAAAAAAAGCTGCACGTACACTGGCAATTTTAAGTGAGAGCCAGAAAAACGCGGTACTCACCGATATGGCAGCGGCAATTCGTGCAAACAAAAGTAAGATCATTGAAGTAAATGAAAAAGAAGTAGAACGAGCAAAAGAAAATAATTTAGATGCAGCAATGATCGACCGCTTAATCCTGAATGATGAGCGTATCGAAGGCATGGCTGAAGGCATTGAGGTTATCGTAGAACTTGATGATCCTGTAGGTAAAGAGCGTGTTATCGGTACTCGTCCAAATGGTATCGAAATCAAAAAAATGCGCATTCCTTTAGGTGTTGTGTGCATGATATATGAAGCACGACCTAATGTTACTGCCGATGCTGGCGCACTGTGCTTCAAATCGGGCAATGCAGTAATATTACGTGGTGGTAAAGAAGCACTCGATACGAGTTTGGCGATTGCACAACTAATGCAGGATGTGCTTGAAAAGCACAATCTACCGAAGGCCCTTGTTACTGTTGTGCCGAACCCAGACCGCGCACTTATGCAAGAGTTAATGGAACAGCGTGATTACATTGACGTGATAATCCCACGTGGTGGTGAAGGCCTTATTAATTACGTGACGGACAACGCTAAAGTGCCGGTCATTCAGCACTTTAAAGGTGTGTGTCACCTATATGTTGATAAAGATGCGGATTTAGATAAAGCATTAGCGATACTGCTAAATGGTAAGACACAGCGTACAGGCGTGTGTAACGCATTAGAAGGCCTAGTTGTGCACCAAGCAGTGGCAGGTGACTTTTTACCTAAAGTGGCAGATGCCTTTAAAGAAAAAGGCGTAACGGTTCACGTAAATGAAAAAGGCAGTCAGTACTTTGAAGGTGCCGATGTTATCGCTGAGGATGCCTACGGCGAAGAGTACCTTGGTTTAGAGATTGCTATCCGTGTGGTTGATGATTTTGACGCAGCGGTTGAGCATATTGCGCAATTCGGCAGTAACCACACAGAAGTTATCATTACTGAAGACGCCGAGAAGGGTAAGCTTTTCCAGCGTGCAGTAGATGCAAGTGTTGTGATGGTTAACGCTTCATCACGCTTCTCTGATGGCAGTCAGTTGGGCTTAGGTGCAGAGATTGGTATTGCAACGACTAAGCTTCACGCTTATGGCCCAATGGGCTTAGAGTCGCTAACTTCAGAGAAGTACTTAGTAAATGGTGAAGGTCAAATTCGTGAATAATAACGTTAAGCAATAACTGGTCGGCATTGTGCCGTGAGTTTACATGCTTCATAATGATAAGCGCTGACATTCGTCGGCGCTTTTTTTCGCCTATTCAAAGATTTACCCCAAGCACAAACGGAGCTTACATGGAGATAGTGATAGACCCCGCGCAGTTATGGCAACAGCTTATCGTTTTTGCGAGCGAGTACAAGCTGCTGACATCGTTAGTGCTTTTGATTGTACTGCATTTCACTAAAAAAGGGGTATTGCTACTTATAAGACGCATTAGTTCGCAGCGCGGAGAAGACCGTCGAAATCAAATAAATATATTAGAGCAGTTGGGCAATGCTTTCATTATCATAGTGTTAATGATGGTATGGAGCTCTGAAATACAAACACTGGCTATTTCCATTGCGGCATTTATGGTTGCCATAGTGCTTGCTACCCGCGAATTTATACAATGTTTTATGGGGTTCATTTACTACTTGGGCGCAAGGCCGTTTAGGGTAGGCGACTGGATCCAAATGAATAATATTATTGGTGAAGTGGTAGAAATGGATTGGGCAAAAACCGCGTTACTTGAAGTAGACCCAGAAAGCTTCAACTACACGGGTAAGCACGTGTATGTGCCAAACAGCCAACTTGTTACCCAAACCGTTCGCAACCTAAACTTTATGCGCCGTTACCGCTTACACTCCTTTGAAATTGTTAATGAGCCGACGGTAAATGCTTACAGCTTACTGCCAGCTTTCCATGCCAGAGCACAAGCGCACTGCGAATATTTCCGCGATGTTGCAGAGCGTTATAAAGGATTAATCGAACGGCATCTCGACCAAGAGTTTATTCGCATTGACCCAGAGGTTGAGATTAAAACCAATGAACTCGCCAAAGTAGTAGTGAAGGTAAGCTTGTTTTGCCCGACAGCCGAAGCGCATGAACTAGAGCATAAAATGTGTTCAGATTGGTTGAGTTTGTGGTTTAGAGCACAGAAAGAAGAGCAAGCATCGCTTATGCAACAGCAAAGCGATTTAAATGCGAACAATATTCAGCAAGCAGCTACCACAGAGCAACAAACAACCACAAGCACTGGGCTATAGTAGAGCATAGTGCTAGCGCAGTACGCCCACTTTATGAATAACATGTGTTTACTGCGCTAGTCTTGACACGTCCAGTTCCGTTTATGAGAAAAATGCCCTTCTAAAAAGGCCATCTGATCAGCCAATATCCGCCTGTTCATCAAATAAAAACGTTCGTAAACATTCGGCCTAAATGGCACAGCAAGAAGAGGCATATTGGCTTCTTCTGGCGTTTTATCTGCTTTAGCGTGATTGCAACGCTGACACGCAGAGGCAACATTTGTCCAAGTGTCTTTACCGCCGCGAGAGCGGGGGATAATATGGTCTCGGGTAAGCTGCTTTGGCGTAAACTTACTGCCACAATAAAGACATAAATAACTATCACGCCTAAATAAATAGCGATTAGTTAACGCAACTTTACCTGACAAATCGGTTACCTTGCCATCACATGCGATAATACTAGCCAGCGTTAGCTGGCTTTGCAGCCCTTCATGATTCCAGCCTCCTCTGAGCGTGATAGCGTCGCTACCTAGCTCAAATAGCACCTTGTCCTGACTGTAAAGCTTGGCGGCTTGTTCAACATCTATCCACTCTTGTGGCATGCCTGCTTTGTTAAGTCGAAGTACCAACATGGTTATCTCCTTTAGCACACTAATATTAGACGTTCTTGTTGTGGTTAATCTTGCCTCTTTATATGTAGCTCTGTAGGTATTTTTATATTTCTGTTTTGTTTGCTTTTTGTTCTAGCATACGCCGTTTTGTGTCAATATGATGAAAATATAGCCAAATATTGAAATTTCACAGATATTTCATATAGTCATGTTGCAATGAACGTGGATAAATACACAACGAATAACGCAACAAATTCCTCGCAGCGCTAAATTTGGGAATGGTATTAATGCCACTTCAAAGCTATACTATGCGCCGCGTTTAAAAGCGATAAATAAAGATTGAAATTAAAGGACAAATAGTGACTCCTATTACTAAATCATTTCAGTATGGACAGCATACTGTAACTCTAGAGACGGGTGTAATTGCTCGTCAGGCAACAGCTGCGGTTCTTGCGAGCATGGACGATACGTCTGTACTGGTAACAGTAGTTGGTAAAAAAGAAGCCAAGCCAGATCAAGACTTCTTTCCTCTAACAGTTAACTACCAAGAAAAAGCATACGCTGCGGGTAAAATCCCAGGTGGTTTCTTCAAGCGTGAAGGCCGTCCATCTGAAGGCGAAACATTGACTGCGCGTCTTATCGACCGCCCAATTCGCCCATTATTCCCAGAAGGTTTCAAAAACGAAGTACAGGTTGTTGTTACTGTAATGTCTGCTAACCCAGATATCCCTACAGACATCATCTCTATGATTGGTACTTCAGCAGCCCTTGCTATCTCTGGTATTCCTTTCAACGGCCCAATTGGTGCGGCTCGTGTAGGTTATAGCAACGGTGAATACATTCTAAATACACGCGCAGAAGAGCAAGCTGAAAGCCAGCTTGACCTTGTTGTTGCGGGTACTGAAGGTGCAGTACTTATGGTTGAATCAGAAGCTGACGTGCTTTCTGAAGATACTATGCTAGGTGCGGTAATGTTCGGTCACGAGCAACTTCAAACTGTGGTTAGCGCAGTTAATGAATTTGCTGCTGAAGTTGGCACTGAGAAGTGGGACTGGGCACCAGAAGCAGAAAACACTGCACTTAAAGACAAAGTGAAAGCACTAGCTGAAGCTGAAATGACAGCGGCTTACCAGATTTCTGACAAGTTAGAGCGTAAAGACGCGGTAACTGCAGCAACTGACAAAGCACTAGAAGCAATCCTTGCTGAAGACGAAGCTCAAGACAAGAAAGAAGTACTAGACCTTCTTCACGATCTTGAGTCTGACGTAGTACGTTCACGCATCCTTTCTGGCGCGCCACGTATCGACGGTCGTGAGCCTGCAATGATTCGTGCACTAGACGTAGCAACAGGCATTCTTCCTCGTACACACGGTTCTGCACTATTCACCCGTGGTGAAACTCAGGCAATTGTTGCTGCTACTTTAGGTACAGAGCGTGATGCACAGATGATTGACGAGCTTCAAGGCAAGCGCGACAGCCGTTTCATGCTTCACTACAACTTCCCTCCATACTGTGTTGGTGAAACCGGTATGATTGGTTCGCCTAAGCGTCGTGAAATTGGTCACGGTCGTCTAGCGAAGCGTGGTATTCAAGCAGTAATGCCAAGTGAAGAAGAATTCCCGTACGTAGTACGTGTGGTTTCTGAAATCACAGAATCAAACGGTTCATCTTCAATGGCGTCGGTATGTGGTACTTCACTAGCGCTTATGGATGCAGGTGTTCCAATTAAAGCTTCTGTTGCGGGTATTGCAATGGGCCTAGTTAAGAGTGACGACAACTTTGTTGTACTTTCAGATATCCTTGGTGACGAAGATCACCTTGGCGACATGGACTTTAAAGTAGCGGGTACTACCGACGGTATTACTGCACTTCAAATGGACATTAAGATTGAAGGTATTACTAAAGAAATCATGCAAATTGCGCTTAAACAAGCAAAAGAAGCACGTTTGCACATTCTTAAGGTAATGGACGAAGCGATTGGTGGTCACCGTGAAGAGCTAAGTGAATTTGCTCCACGCATTTACACAATGAAGATTGACCAAGACAAGATTCGTGACGTTATCGGTAAAGGCGGCGCAATGATCCGTCAAATTACTGAAGAGTCTGACACTAACATCGAGATTGAAGACGACGGTACTATCAAAATCTTCGCGACAGAGCGTGCGAAAGCAGACATCGCTATTAGCAAGATTGAGCAAGTAACGGCTGAAATTGAAGTTGGTAAGACTTACAACGGTAAGATTACACGTATTGTAGACTTCGGTGCGTTTGTAGAAGTACTTCCAGGTAAAGAAGGTCTTGTTCACATTTCACAAATCGCTCACGAGCGTGTGAACAAGGTTACTGACTACCTTAAAGAAGGTGAAATGGTTGACGTTAAGGTTATGGAAATCGACCGCCAGAACCGTGTACGTTTAAGCATTAAAGAGCTTCTAGAAAAGCCTGCGCCTAAGTCTGACGACGCAGAGTAATATCAATTAGGTTTTAAACCTAGTTAGCTGAATATAAGTAAAAAGGGAGCTTGGCTCCCTTTTTTCGTTTTAGGTTTTAAAAGCCGTAACGGGTTGGGTTTTACTCGTTAACCCACACATCCAACCTATAACGAAAAGCGCTTTTTTAGAGGTATTAGATAATGGATAAGCAAACGCAAACCGAAGTAGAAGCAGCGGTATTCCGCCGCTTAGTAGAACACTTAGACGCAAATAAAGACGTTCAGAACATCGACCTGATGATTTTGGCGGATTTCTGCCGTAACTGCTTGGCAAAATGGTATTCGGCGGCTGCAAGCGAGCAGGGCGCTGATATCGACTACGAAGCCGCACGCGAAGTGGTATACAAAATGCCGTATTCAGAGTGGAAAGAGAAGCATCAGCTTCCTGCCACTGACGAGCAGTTGGAAAAGCTGGCTGCTAGGCAGGGGAAGTAGTTTTTATTTTGAGCGACGTTGAATTATTTGTTTTAAAAGCCAGCGGAAGCTGGCTTTTTTGTTTTTGGGGTGGTGTCGAATATATTGAAAGCATTTGCTTGCTGAATTGTTGTTTTTGCTATGTGAGCTATAAAAGGTATTGCGGTTTTTCTTTATTTTTCTGTTGGTTGTGGTTTAGAGTATTGAGTATAAGAAGGGAGAGGTGTCCCCAAAATGGTTTGGAAAAGCATGACGGTTTGGGGGTGGGTAAGCTGTTAGGTGTCAGGGATGAAAACGTTACTACTGTCATTTATTGTCATCGTATTAGTTGGTTGCACATCAGTTGCTAAACCTACTATCCACCTCCACTCCAACGGAGTAAGCGAAGCAAAACTTACCAACCTAAAAATAAAATTGGAAAAAAGTGGATATACCGTAGTAAGTAGCAATCAAGACTTCTCTCATTTCTTATTCACGCCACTCATAGTTGTTCCAACAAAACCACGATTCAATACACCAGAGCTTCAGCAACAAATAACCAACATTTTAGGCTCCATCCCAATTGTAAAACGTGAAAACTTTAAAAATCATAAGTATTCGGGCTTCCATATTGGCTTGTATCTTCGAGGGGACAATGCCACCTAACAAAAAATTAAGTCACTCACTGCGTTCGCTGGGACGCATACATGCGGGGCGGCTTCGCCATGATGCCCTACATGCCTGCGCCCCTCACTTAAAAGTTAGGTGTAATAATGAAAATACTTACTGTTGTCGTAACTAAACAAGACAGTTACTTTTGCATTGCCTCTCCGTCGAAAGTACCCCCATAAAAGTAAACATTCGCATTAATTCTAATGTCATATTATTTAAGTTGTTCCTTATATGGTTGAGGCTACGACAAAATAGAGAGTATGTACCATAGTAAAGTTTTAAACATCACAGCTAGCCACCATACTGTTCAAGTCTCGTGATACTCATACCTTGTATGCGCTTTTTTGTACCAAGATTGCTTTTTCACTTTTCTTTTTGAAAAGTTTTTTCATTTGCACTTCCAGCTATTTACATGTTAATACTCTATTAATTAACGATAAATAATGAAGGAATATTTAATGAAAATGCTATGCTAAGCAAAATCGTTACTTGCTTGTATTTTATTCACGGCTCATTCAATGAGCTTATTTGCTAACGAAGACATCGAGCCCATTGTTGAGTGGGAGAAAAAGCAAAATGCTGAACAAAGGCTGGAAGTTTTCGGCAACGACTTTTTGGGTGACTCAATTGACCCACACACAGGTACATTAGCTTTTAATCACACTGATATTAGCTTGCCGGGAAACTCATCTCTGAGCGTTGCACTCATACGAAGCCGAACGAGTGGTTTTCACTATAAAGATGGCACAGATGTCGAGTTTGGTGATTGGACACTTTCTGTACCTCGCCTTTCCGTAACCTCTCTAACCATTAGAGCTTGGCAAGGGAATCGCTGTAGTCTTTCTACCGCCACGTTGCTTGGTAACTACAGTAATGGGAAAACCTTTTTATCATCCAGAGACTTCTCAAACGGTATACAGCTTGAAGTTCCAGGACAAGGCAACCAACAGTTGCTTGACAATAACGGAGCCGCTATTTGGCCAACTAACGCTAAAAAAGTGACTAAGCAGAATTGGTATTTCACCTGCGGCGCCGCATCTGATGGTGGTGAAGGCTTTATTGGTCATGCGCCAAACGGTAATAAATACAGATTCGATAAAGCGTATTCAATTGATGCACCATTGATGGGCTTCATTGGCGCAAACCCGATGCCTCGGAAAGTTTATGTTGTTGCTGCAACTCAAGTAACAGACGTTAATGGTAACTGGGTTAAATATCAGTATGACAATTTAAATCGTGTAACATCCATATATGCTAATGACGGCCGGAGAATTAATTTACATTATTCAGGTAATTCAAAATTAGTTCGCTCTGCTAGCGCTGCGGGTGAGACATGGCGTTACGACTATAGCTTAAATCGTTATCAGCGCGACGAATGGATGCCTCTTTTTGGCCAAGCATTACGAGGGCAATCATTAGCAAAAGTCACACAGCCAGATGGATATTATTGGTCATTCAATTTGGATGGCCTTAGCGCAACGCCAGCACCGAGTGGAAGGGATCACTGTCAAAAATGGGAGCATACTGTTTCACTAAAGCACCCTTATGGCGCAGAAGGTACTTTTGTTATAAAAGATATAGAACATCGTCATGTTTATGCTTCTCAAGTAAGGCGTTCTGAAACCTGCCTTAGTGGTGAACCTGAGGCGCCAGTGCAATGGGGCCCCTTTTTACCGCTAGATAACGATGTCACCACATCAACAATGGCTGTTATTGAGAAGTCTGTGACAGGTCCATCGATGGAAACTGCAACATGGCAATATCAGTACGAGAACGATACTGGCCCATCTGGCTCTTCATCAGAGGATAGAACAAATTGGACTAAAGTGAGCGCCCCAGATGGCCATTACACCTATTATCATGCATGGGTAAGCGAACCATTGGCTGGTAAACTGGTAAAAAAAGAAACTCGAGCCTCAGCCTCTAGTGCAGTCTTAAAAACTGAGTCGTATACTTATTTACGAGAAATAGCTATCGGCAGTTCTCATATGCGAGGCTATTCGTCACAAGGTGACCTCGAGAATCCAGTACACACCACTAAAATAGTTACAACTCAAGACGGCGATACATTTACACAAGAATATGGTTTTAATACCAGTCACGGCTCGTCGGCATACTCTTACGCAAATCCAATAATGACGTCGATAAAATCTAACGTGTCGACAGTAGCTCGCAAAACAGTAATATCATATAGCCACAATAAAAATAAATGGGTGTTGGGGTTACCCATCAAACAAACCGTGAATGGCCGAGTTACTCAAGAAAGTAGTTATGACGGTTTAGGACGTAAAACGTCCGAGAGACGTAATGGTGCTTTATTTGCCACTTATGGTTATCATAGCGATGGCAGCTTTGCATGGGCTAAAGATGCGAACAATAGAGCTATACATGCGTCGAATTATAAGCGTGGCACTCCCCAAAAGATAACACGTGCCAATGGAGATTATATAAATCAATACGTTGATGATTTTGGCCGTATTAGCGAGATTGTGGATGCCAATGGTAACAAAACTAACTTTACTAGAGATAGTATGGGTCGTCTGCTCACTGCTGATTTTCCAGACAATTGGGCAAGTGTTACTCATGAATATAGTTTTAATGGAAGTCCTATACAAACGATTAATCGAGCCAATGTACAAACTGTCATTACTTATGACGCTATGTTCAGACCTGTATTAGTTGCTACCTTGGATTTAATAACCAATAAGACGACGTATATAAATTCCAAGTATGACGATGCAGGCCGCGAGACCTTCGTTTCTTTTCCATCGAGTAGTTCAATGGCTAATACTGGGATATCAACCGAGTATGATGGTTTAGGGCGAATCATTAAAAAGCGGGAAACTGTTTATCCATACGCCGTGACATCAACGAGTTATCACGCACAGCATCGCCGTACTGAAATTGATGCAATTGGAAATAAAACTCACTATTATCATTACGGTTATGATGGTGCGGAGTATCAAGATATTAAAGCTATTCACTCACCACTCGGCCTTTATACCAACATTAATAAAAATGTTTGGGGTGAAATAACGTCAATTAAGCAATGGGGCAGTCAAGGCGGTTTTGTAACTGGGGGCGACTCTAGTGGCGATGGCGGCAATGACTCTGGAGACGGCTCGGATGTGACACCGGTAACTCCAACAAACCCTGGGGATATCATTATTACACCACCCGGTATTGATCCTATTGCCTCCCAGTCAACATCAAGTTTTAGCAGTGACGACAGCTCGACTACCTCAGGTGTTAGTTTTACACGTAATTACTATTACAACTCTCAACGTCGCTTGTGTCGTATAAGTCAAGCCGATGTCGGCGATACATTATATCAATATGATGCATCCGGTTGGTTAACGGCTTATCAAAATGGCGCTAGTAGAGGCACTAACTGCGCCACACTAAGTGGCAGTGGTAAAGTAACCTTGGTAAGAGATGATGTGGGGCGAATCACGAAGCGAGATTATGCAGATAGCTTCACACCAGATATAAGCAAAACGTATGATGCTAATGGCAACGTGAAAACAGTTAACCGTAATGGTATAAACTGGCGATATAGCTATAACTCAATAAATTTACCAACATCTGAACTATTGAGCGTTGACGGTCGTGAATACGCAATTAGCTATGGCTATAGTAATGCCGGATATATGTCTACAATGACATACCCCACAGGCAAAACTATAAACTATAATCCAGATGGTTTGGGAAGACCGCGACAAGCTAACTGGGGCAGCACCTATTATGCAAATCATATTGATTACCATGCTAATGGGCAAATTAGTAGTTTATTGTACGGGAACGGCTTTACCTATAAACAACTATTAAACGCAAGGCAGTTACCAGAACGATTAATATCAACTAAAGGGACAACTAAAGCCCTTGACCTAACATATAGTTATGACAAGCGTCATTTAATTACTTCAATTACCGATGCTGCTACTAGCGGTAATAATCGCAACATGAGTTATGACGCATTAGAGCGTTTAACAAGTAGCACTGGGCCATGGGGCAACGGACAAATTAGTTATGATAGCTTAGGTAACATATTGACCAAAAACCTAGGTAATAGATATGTGTCGATGAGTTATGATGAAAGTAACAGGTTAATTCGAGCTAATGACTCTGGCGGGCTTGGTGGAAGTACCGGAGATAGGCATTTTAGTTATGACAGCCGTGGTAATATCACTTCATCAGGCAACTTACATTTCGTATACGATTACTCAGATCAACCAGTGAGCATGCATGGGGATGAATCTGGTAGCTATCGCTACGATGGTAATTTAAAGCGAGTGAAAGCTACAGTTGCAGGTAAAACACTATATAACGTTTATAACCTCGCAGGACAGCTCATCCATATTGATGATGCTAGCAGGGGGAAGCGTACCGATTATGTTAACGCTGGAAGCATGACTATCGCGAGAGTTATAAATAATGTGCCTACTTATGTTCATCATGACATTGTTGGGAGCCCTGTAACAGGTACTAATAGCAATGGAGCTATAGCCTGGCGAGAACGTTATACGCCCTTTGGTATTACACTTGATAATGAGTCTGCAAATGATGATCAAGCGGGCTATACGGGTCATATCAAAGACAGTAATACTGGCTTAGTGTATATGCAGGCACGATACTATGATCCAGTTATAGGTCGATTCTACTCGAATGATCCAGTGGATGCTGCTACATTTTTGGGGCAAGGAAATGTTCAAGGATTTAATCGATACGCATACGCAAATAATAACCCATACGCATTTATTGATCCTGATGGTAACAACGCTGTTCGAGTACTAGCAGCAGTTGCTAAGGACCCCGTTAGGACTGGGCGTCAAATAGGTCGTGGTGCGCGGCTTGCGGCAGAAGGATTGGGAATCATAAGCGCTGCCGAAAATGCAGGGAATGGCAGTGACCAAGGAATTGTTAATGGGGACGTCCCAGCTGGACTTGCTGATGGCCCTATTGTAGAAGGTGATAACTCTGCTCCAGAGGGAGGTACAATTTTTGTTGACTCTGATGGAAACGCATTAGTTGGACCTGAGGGGAGTACGATTGCAGGCTCTCCAGATGGTACATACACTCAAGTAAAAGACAAAGATGGTAACCCGACTGGAACTAGAAAAGACGGTGGTCATAACCCTGCGGGTCATCCTGACTCTAGGGCACAGAATCCTCATGGCCATGTTGAAGGAGTTTCTAATGCAGACGGTACTCCTTGGCTACCTTTAAAGGATAAGCAATGACAGATAAAACTGTATTTAAGGCGCATATAAGAGATAGCTTGCTCAAGATGGGGCTTCTTGTAGAGCATTTTGTGAAGCATGAGTTAGATATTGAGGAATTTGTTAAAGAGTATGGGAACTACTTTTATTATGAGGCGCTAGATGGTCATGAGGCTGATGAAGAACAATCGGTCATTTTTAACGAATTTAGTGAAGCTATTACATTTCACCAACTTGTGCAGCAAGAAATTGTCGATAAAGTGTTTATTGGCCCGCCTGAATTAGAAGATGAATACTTGAAATCGGGCAGAATAAGTAAATCAGAAGCAATCGAAAAATTGCGAACGTATTGGAATGAGTATCAATCGTTTATTCATGCTTTAAACGTTACATAGGTATCAGTTTTATTTTGAATCCAAAGCCTCGCACTCGCGGGGCTTTTTTTGGTCGATGCTAACGCAATTGTGATATGTTACTTAAGTAATATCAGGGAGGAAGAATATTATGGTAATGAAGATAGCGAACACGTTGCTAAAACACTTTTTTAAAAAAGATGAACTTAAATTCAAACAAAAACTGGATTCGGATATAAAGCGCAAAGAAGAAGAAAAGCTTAGTGCAAAAACTACGCTAGAACAAATTGACAAACACATCATGAATATCCTTGCGATAGAGAGGTTTTGTAGCTGGGATGAATACACTAAATATGGGCTAAGTGGTTTCGGTATCGAAAAATACGACGAAAAAGTGAGTGTTCTGAAGGGCGGCTTAGAAGCACTGATTAATGATTGCTCTAAACCGGAGCTGACCTTTAACAAGAATATTAGTGATTATGCTCATGAACTCAACGGCACATTCTCTGATGCTAGTAGAGTTTGGCATGAATCTGTTCTTGGTCAGGAGCATGACGGCGAAAAGAGTAAAGCAGCGGGTAACTTTGAATCGTCAAGGATGACAGCTAAATCACTTGCTAATTCGTTAAAGTCAATTAGGAACAAATTGGTTTTGAAGAGAGTGTAAAAAGATCTGTGTAAGTGGCATTCTTAACCTGTTGAAAGGAATGCAGAATGCCAATATCAGACAAACTAATCGATCAGCTTCTTGAAGGCTGTAACTCCCCTGACGATATTCTCGGCGAAGCCGGACTGCTTAAGCAACTGACCAAGAAGGTTGCTGAGCGAGCGTTGAACGCTGAGATGGAGCAACATCTTGGCTACGCCAAACATGTACATATAAGACACCCACTCAGATTACTAAATAAAATCAGCATTTTATAAAACTAACGGGCTGATTTTATCCAAAGCGAAAATCAAATATGCGCATCCATGATTATGCTTTTTACTTACGTCAGTTTGCACAGCGACAAAATATTGAAATCGTGAAATGTATGCTGCATACTTCATATTAACAACTAACCCTACTTTCACGCGCAGCAATGAGCCTCCTGAATATAGGGAAAAAAAGCCGACTTTTTGTCGGTTTTTTTGTTTTTAAGTCGTAATTTTTTGAATCATCAAAGGATTCTGAAGTTCGGTGGGCAATCTCGTCGCAAATAAACTTCTGGGCAGTTAACCGATAATCAGAGTTGCGGTGCAAGACGAGATGATTTTAAGTCAATCAATTTGGGCTTTGGAGCATTGGTCCAGACTGTCGTCGTATCATGGTCCAAACTTTTGATAGGCAATGGTTCAGTTTATTTACTTTGATGGTCCATTGGGACGGGATTTTACATGTGCATATTCCCAATAAATGGACCTCTTAAGATTATTGCTGCGTTACGGAACGACCAATAAGTTGGACCAAGATAGGCAAATCTTTTGGACCACAGCAGAAGAGTAATAGCGACCTTATCAAGAGATTTACTCAATACAGAGTTCTAAAAAGTTTAACGTGGGGTAATCAATGCTGCATTTGCCTTTGCGTCTTGTCTGCCGATACTTGTGAAAAAATTCATCTAGGCCAAGCATGGACGTTGGCTTGCCATTAGCGATTGATTGCATCGACTCTATCAAAGCTTTTTTGTCGTCACTGCGGTAAAAAAAATAATTGAAGCAAGGTATGTCAGTATGGTCTTCAATGATTTTGGCTTTCTTGGCGAGGCTATGAATGGTTATTTCGTTTTGTACTAGCTTCTTAATATATTCAGCCGAATAATTCCAATACCCAATTCCCATTCTGGCTTGAGTAGGCTCATCATCCTCACGCAAAAGGTTTTGAATATATGACCAGATATCGTCAACGTAAGCTTGAAATGAGGGATGGTGAAAAAAACTGAGTAACATTCTAAATATAGCCATATGAATGTGAGCGTCGTCGTACTTTTCGGTTCGTATTTTTTGCTTTCGGATTATGAGAATAAGTGCAGTTAAAGCTTCGAAGCTTGAAAGCCTTTCAATAAAATTTACAGATTTGTCACACGGTAGGCGCCTTTTAAGTGAAAGTTGCATTTTTTCAAAATCTTGGTGTGCTATCGATTTTTGTATATCGAAAGGCATTTTAAATAGAATTTCATTTTCATCGCGTTCATCTATTCCTTTGAGCAGAAGCGCTTTCCACAGCGATAAATTAAAAAGCCGCTTAAAGTTCTCCGTGTTGAGCTGATTAACTTGGTGATTATCAAGCGCTTCACATAATTCTTTGAATGTATCAGGGCTGGGCGTGTTTTCGCCATTGATAAATCGGTCGTATTTGCTGTAGGAATCTCGCGAATTCTCAACGTACAAAGACAAGTCTGTACTTGTCATTTCGATACCAGCAACTAGGCAATAGAAGTGCATCGCTATTTTGACTCGCAGCACCTCAATTGGATCTCTTTTTGCTCTTGGCATTACAGAAAAATTCCATGTAAATGTTGAAAAGTGACTAAGTTGAGTGTGTATCTACTTATAAGTAGTTGAAAAACCTTAGTTTGGCAAAGATCGAAACGATAGAATCTATCTTGATTGATTCACTTTCAATAGCATAAGAGGTGACTACACTTTGTGTATGAGTGAGACAAAAAGCAGGTTTACGTGACGGACGAGCGCAAAAATCAGATATCGGAACTCGCACAACAAATTGAAGATAAGCTATTTGTTCAGCACGGACCAATATTGACAGGTGATATTCTGTACAAATCTTTGGGATATGCGAGTGCGGATGCGTTTAGACAAGCTGTTAGCAGGAATACGGTTCCTATCCATGTGTTTTCTATCGTGCAAAGGCGTGGGAAATTTGCATTAACCACAGATGTTGCACAATGGATTTCAAAGCAATGTTTTAACAACAAAGCAAAGTAAGGAGGGCGCAAATACAGAACTAATAATTCAAATTTTTTCGGGCGCTAAAACGCCAAAAGCTCGCAGAGTTGGCGCTCTCGAGCTTTTGGACTTGGTATCGACTTTTAAACCTTCGACAAACCAAGTGTTGTTTATGGGTAGCCATCTGTCAAGTTTTTCAATACTCGTTTGAAAGACAGTGCCTGCCTGCGCCTTTATTTTCTCCCTTAAATAAAGGTAACCAACATGATGTTAATGCATAAAGTTCGCGCTGCTATTAGAGCAAGGTTTTTTTCACCTGATATTACGCTGCGACAACAAGGGCGTATTGCCAACGCTTCACATCAATCCATGATGCGACTTAACAAGCGTTGCGACGAATTGATGATGGATTATCCAACCATTGAATCGCTCAGCGATAGCGAGTTGATAAGTATGCTTTATCCTTCGCTAATCAAACCAATACGCAATAAACGGCAACCGGATATCGATGAAATATTATTGGAGCGCACCAAACCACGCAAAAAGCGTAAATCGAACACGATGTTCTTTTTGGAATATGTTGCGCAAGATCCAGAAACAGCGCTAAGCCGAACACAGTTTTTTCGCACCGTTAGAAAGGCGCTTAGGCGTTCCAAGATTACGATGCGGCAGCTTCATGTCGCTGGCGAAGTGATTTATGTTAGATTATGCGGGAACCAAAGCCTTCTATTTTAAAAACGGCAAAAAGATCTGGGTAAAGATTTTTGTTGCGGTGTTAGGGGCCAGCCAGAAAATATTCGCTTGGGCCACTCTTGGCGAAAAAACCATACACTGGATTGATGGCATGACGCGTATGGCTGAGAATTTTGGTGGAATATCTGAAGTCATTTCTATGGATAACGCCAAAGCCTTAGTCACAAAACCGGGCGTTATTGCTGAATTGAATCTTAACATTGAGGCATTTGGTGAGTTCTATAATGTCATTATGGATACGTGTCGCCCTGGTCATCCTCAAGACAAGTCATTAGTGGAGTTGATGGTGAAGTTGGTCACGCAGCGCATCATAATTCCAAAACTTCACACCCAAAAGTTTTTTAGCTTAGAGGAGCTAAACGACTTTTTAGCCAAGGAAATAGAGAAACTCAATAATTTACCATTTCAAGGCACGAATACATCGCGCAATGATTTGTTTGAGTTAAACGAAAAGCAAGCGTTAAGACCCCTACCCAATAGCGCGTTTTCCTTACTTGTTGGCAAAGAAAAGTCTCGCGTTATGACTAATTACCATGTTCGGTATCAAGGCGGGCGATATTCAGTGCCTTATCAACTGAGGGGGGAGGTGGTTGAAGTTATTGCTGATCAAACGACGCTTAGAATCATTCATGATAATCACGTCGTAGCTAAACACACACTACTTGAGCTAGGTGATAATTACAGTACTGATGAAGCGCATATGCCAGTTGAACACTTGGCAGATATGCGTAACAACAGTCAATCTGAAAATGTAGCCTGGGCAAATGATACCGGCCGCGATATCGCCTCCCTTGTAAAGTTTTGGTATTCCACGACCGTCAACCCCTCTTCTCGTGCAATCGGGAAACGCTGCCTGAAGCTAAAGACCATGGTTAAAAAGTACGGTAAGGATGTTGTAAATGAAGCGTGTGCATACGCGAAGAATCACGACATGCAAACTCCTGATGGCATTTCACTTATCATTAGTGCACAAGCCCACGAAGATGGCTTTGAAAACCTACCTGCATATAACCCTGCGCACCAGAATGTGCGTGGTAAGGCGTACTATGGTGGTCGTTATGAAGCTTAAAGAGAAAGTACTTGATGACCTGACAACACTAAAACTTCTCGGTATGCATAATGGGCTAAAAGCACAATTTACCAGCACTGATGCCGCTAATATGGACTTTTTGACTCGACTGGATGATTTATTAGCCAAAGAGTTAGAGGTGTGTCAAAACAAAAAACTCGCATATTTACAAAAAACGGCCAGACTTCGGTGGCCAAATATGACGGTTGCCGATTTAGACTTCTCTTTGTTTCCGTCGTTGAAGCAGGCGCAACTCAAAGAGTTGGCATTACTTAACTGGGTGGGAAACTGCCATCACATCATCATTACCGGTGCGACGGGTACAGGTAAGACATCAATTGCTTGCGCATTAGCGAATAAAGCGATTAGTGAAGGTATTCCTGTGCTGTATTACCGGTTTAATGAGCTCATTCTTAACTTGGTGGCGGCAGATAAGCGGGAGAGGTTGGTTACATTTCGACGAAAGTTACTCAAAACGCCATTACTCGTGCTTGATGACTGGGGAATATCGCCACTCAGCGCGATTGAGCGGCACCTATTGTTCGAGTTGATTGAAAGTCGAGACAAGAAAGGCTCAATGTTAATTACCTCTCAATATCCAGTAAATAGCTGGTATGACGCCTTTCAAGACCCCACATTGGCCGATGCCACACTTGACAGGATTGTCCATCAAACCCATGAAATTAACCTCAAAGGTGGCTCTATTCGCAAAGCCATTGGCATGCAGGAGATGCGTCATGATCGCGATTGATAGAAACCAAGTTGAAAAACTAGAAACTCAGGCATTGGTTGAGCAAGTCTTTGCGCATTACGAGCAAGCGTTTCAATTGAATAAAAATGTAAATGCGTTTGTGGGGAAATCATCACGTATTCCCCAAACATTGAAATCAGCTGAATCAATTGGTGTTTGCGATCGAACCCTTGGCAGACAAATACCGAAATCCAATACGCTAGCTGGCGGCACTACGCGGGGTTTACTGAAACAAATAGGGCTACTTACTGCAACGGGAGGAGAGCTTTTCAGAGGTTGCGTCGTTTTCCCCAGCCGCAATAGTGAAGGTCAGATAATAGCTGCCACGGGTATACGTTATGGGAAACGAATACGGCGCTATGATAGGACACTTATTGAATGGCGATTTAGGTCTGCAAAAAAAATGCGCCAAGTAGTGCTATCAAGAGCTAGGGAGGCGTATCATGTTTAAGCCAAACAACACTCGTATTTGGTGCTGCATCAAATACTATTTGCGCACTTGTGCAGCTAAAGGACAAGCATCAGATACCATTCGTGGAAAGTATTCTGGACTGAAAAAGTTTTTCATTTGGTGTATTGAAAACGACATTCGAAAAGTGGATGCAATTAACCTTGACGCAATGGATGGTTACATGGAATATCTCAACGCCTATCGTATTCCAGCTACGAATAAGCCGCTTTGCCAGAACCAGAAACGCAATCTAGTTGAGTTTGTGAAAGTGTTCGTAAAAGCGCTGCATCATAAGCGAATACTGGAACACAACGCCTTAGAGTTTATTGAATTGCCTGGTAAAGAATACACGTTGCCGAAAGGACTATTCAGCGAGTACGAAGTGGAAAAAATACTCGACCAACCCCTTCTGGTTGATGAAAGAGGATATCGAGACAAAGCCATTCTCGAAACCTTTTATGCAACGGGTATTCGGCGCACTGAGCTAGCACACATTCGGTTCAGTGATGTGAATTTTGAAGCCAAAGAACTCACAATCACACACGGTAAAGGGCATCGGCAACGTATTGTTCCTATTAGTCAGCGGGCACTGGAGTGGATTGCATTGTATTGGCAACGCGTTCGTCCGATTTTGGCAAACATCGGTGGCTGTGATTATTTGTTTTTAGCAAATAACGGAAATCAATACTTGCCCAACAAGTTATCTGATTTGGTTGCCAAATATGTAAAGCAAGCAGGTTTTAAGCGCCATGGTGCGTGTCATTTGTTCAGGCATGCAACAGCAACATTTATGCTGGATAACGATGCCGATATCCGGCACGTGCAAGTGATGCTAGGCCATGCAAGCTTGAGTACGACACAGATTTATACACATGTCAGCCAGAAAAAATTGCATGCGGTTTATCAGCGGACGCATCCTTCCGCTTTGTCTTCTGGAATAAAAGTACGCGGGTCAAGTTGGGCTGAAATTGCATCTACATAGTTGTATTTTTGAGCTTTAGGATAAAGCGTGAGGAACGTTCAGAATTGAAAAAGACGATTTAAAGCCATATACTACAAACATACCTCGTGACTAGAAGTAGCTTCGGTCGATAAATTCGAGGTCACTACCGGCTATGAGTCAGTTACTCTTCGCCACGACTATTTGCGGTATGCTAATAGTCGTGGTGTTAAGTAGTAATAAGCCCAAACTGCATTACCCGATGATTGCTAACTCAGTTTTCACGCTTCAAAACCACAAAAGGATCTATTGTGTCTGAGGACAGGCTGTCGGTATGAGACAAAGTAACAACTATCGAACGCTTCGAGAAGTGTTCGTCTCCAATTTCCACGATTCACTTTCATTTGATGAGTTTCTTAGTCTTCCCATAGACCAGAATATCGAAGTTACTGAGATAAAAGAACGAGAAATAATCCAGCCATCAGAACGCTTAAAACGCATACTTCATTTTTTGGCAAAAAACGTCTTTGACTATGGAAGCGTTGTGAATGAAGTAGTCTTTTCATATCGAAAAGGCGTAAATGTTCGCGATGCAGTTTTACCCCATTCCAAAAACAGATTCTTCTATCAGACAGATATCGCTAATTTTTTTGGTAGCCTCTCCAAACCCTTGGTAAGTAAATCCATACAAAGCGGTTTGCAAAGTGTTCCTATTTCAGATATCCATGAGTACGCGGACGTTATTTTAAATCTTGTATCATATAAAGATAGCCTTCCACTGGGATTCCCTACTTCTCCTGCCATAAGTAATATGTGCTTATTCGATTTTGACGAAGAATTATTGAAACAATCGAATGACCTCGGTCTCAAGTATACTAGATACGCTGACGACATCATTTTGTCTTCAAACAACGAACAGACTTTAAGAAACCAAGCGACCAAAGTTAACGGGCTCTTGAAAGAGCTCGTTGGTGAGAAAATAAAATTAAACGAAACTAAAACACGTTATTTACAGCAGGGACAAAAGGTAAAACTGCTTGGGTTGGTGGTTTTGCCTAATGGACAGATTTCGATTGATAGAGCCGATAAAGCTGAAATCGAAACTTTGATACATCTATACCTCACCAACGACGATAGGTTCTTAGACTACGGGTTAGCACTTCGAAAAAAAAGAACGAAGACCGATAAAATTCTAACTCGCGAAAGCGCTGTTTCGATGTTGTCTGGGCGTTTAATTGGCGCAAATGCTATGGCGCCAGAGTATCTATTGAAGCTCCGTAAGAAGTACGGCAACACTGTCATCGATATGTTTCTTCACAAATCGGCTAAGTAACGAAATGCTGCTTTCAGTCGAAATCAAAAACGTACAACACATTAAGCACTGCGCTTTTGAAGTCGACCTTTCGCGCAATGGCCTTCAGTGTTTGGTAGGCAAAAATGGATGCGGCAAAACTACACTCGTCAGAGCAATACGTAACCTATCTATCAATGATACCTTTCAACAGACGGGTGCCCCGTACATTTTCGATGAATCAAGCCAGATCTCTTATCAAGTCGGTGGAAACACATTTAGTTTTTTATTTAACAAAAAGTTGAATGCAATCGACTCAAAGCAGCTCATTGACAATGACATAAGGCAGTTGTTCGGAGTTGAACTTCCTATCCCACATGGGAAGCGGTTTAGCCATTTTCAAGAACTTGCAAAGTACGACGCAGACATCCGGTCGAAAATGTCAAATGACGACTTTGAAGAACCCAAAGAGCTTATTCAGTTTCTTAACCGGGTATATGGTGATGAACGATTCAATAACCTAAAAAAAGTCAGTATCAAAAATAAGACTTTTTACGCCATCTTGCGTGATCCAATAGAACGTTTTTATATTCGGGAAGACTATCTGAGCTCGGGAGAGTATTTCCTAATAAACTTGTATAAATACATACAAGAAAAGCGTAAATGCATCGTTATCGATGAAATTGATATTGCACTCGACTCATCAGCGCAAGTAAAACTCATTGAGGAACTTCGAACGCTATGCGAGCTTTATGAGGTAAATGTCATATTCACGACTCACTCTCTCGCCTTAATGGAGACGCTTCATGAGGGTGAGTTGTACTATATGGAAAACTCAAAGGGGGTAGTTTCCACACGGGAAATTTCTCACAATTACGCAAAAAGTATTTTGTTTGGATTTCACAATTGCTGGGACCGCTATATCCTTACGGAAGACGAGCGACTAGCAAATTTTATCCACTATCTAATCGAAAAAGCTTGCCTTCCCATCTTCTCCAAGTATGTTGTCATTCATGTTGGAACTGCGCAGAACACGGTAGATCTGAAAGTCAGGAACGACACAGAAGAGTATTTTTCTAGTTCTAAAAACGTTTTATGCGTTTTGGATGGAGATCAAAGAAGTGAGAAAAAGTTTGAAGGAGTTTCAAACATTGAATTTCTTCCCTATGAAAGCATTGAAAAAGAATTAGCGACTTATTGGGAAAGTCGACATCCTGATATCTATCGGGCAAACCTGAACGTCCAAGGAAAACACCCTGGCAAGTCGTTAATGAAAGAGTTTGTTAATAAAAGAATCAAAACTGAGAGAGAAGTATTTGATTTTCTAACTACCAACTCGCCCAACGGAATTGAAGATTTCCAAATCTGCTTACTAAAATTTTTAGCCCAGTAAAGGTTCAAGAAATAGCATATAGAAAAGGTATTTATCTATATGCAGGCACGATACTATGATCCAGTGATCGGGCGGTTTTATTCGAATGATCCGGTTGATGTGTTAGGGCATATGGGGAGCGGAAATCTCATTCATGGCTTCAATAGATTTGCCTATGGAAACAATAATCCATATAAATTTACAGATCCTACAGGAATGGCTCCTGAGGACATGTTTAAACCCTTAAGAGACTTGTTTAGTAGCCCTCAAAAGCAATCGACTCAGCTAAAACAAGATGCTGGAGCGCTGGCCAAAAGAGCCGGAGAGGGTGCTGTTGATGGAGCCAAAATTGCTGGTAATGCGACAAAAGAAAGCTTGGGGACAGCAAGCACAGTTGCGGGACTTGTTCCGGGTGGACAAGGTGTATCAATTGCACTAGCTGTGGCTGATGCAGCACTTAATGATACGATGACTAGTACCACGTCGGCAACCATGTCCACCCTAACTGATGTTGCTGCAACAGATCTCGCTACGGATTCTGGGAAGGTCAAACCAACTAACAAGGTTACTGCAACAATTTATGCAGTTTCACAAATCGTCGGTATAGTAGGTGGCGAAGTACAGGCTGGTAATGAAGCACAGAATAATAAGGTAGATAAAGGTGATGAGTAAGCTTCGCGGTATAAACCTGATCTTATTGGGCTTATCTATATTGTGTGTTTGGTATATTAAATTTTCATTTGATCGCGGTTTCATTGGCTTGAGAGGGAGCCGCTTCGAGATGGACTCGTCACCAATGCTTTTTTGGCTTGGAATTGTTTTTGTAGCTGGATTTGCCTGCTATTTGTTGTACTTAGTTTTCTTTGATAAAAATGATTCAACTAAAGACAATGAGAAAAAAGATTGACTAAGCAACAATAGTCTTTTTGAATCCCAAGCCAAGCCAAGCCAAGCCAAGCCAAGCCAAGCCAAGCCAAGCCTCGCATCGCGGGGCTTTGTTTTTTTGCTCTCAATAAGCCCGAATCCATAAACTTGGCTATACTGGTAACCTACTGTATTACATAAATTTATTGATGATAGGTTATGGTTCGTAATGTCGATAAATGTATATGCAGGCACGATACTATGATCCAGTCATAGGGCGTTTCTACTCGAATGATCCGGTAGATGTGTTGGGACACCTTAGTGGTGGAAACGTCCAAGGCTTTAATCGATACGCATACGCAAATAACAACCCATATAAGTATGTAGACCCCGATGGTGAAGTACCGATTGTTCCTGTTCTTATTGCAGGGGGCAG
>Ga0115005_10000577_pt1 | contig 28348 bp, 24 predicted proteins | sample ArcOceMetagenome_FD_87163 | JGI IMG/M metagenome (GOLD analysis project Ga0115005, IMG submission 87163) | Marine eukaryotic phytoplankton communities from Arctic Ocean - Arctic Ocean - Greenland ARC118M Metagenome | ecosystem: Environmental > Aquatic > Marine > Oceanic | place: Arctic Ocean...
CCCTTAAATTAATAAGGGATATAGTGTTTCGAGACTGAGGAAGTATTAGGCATGATTAGGTCATCCCAAAACTTGAAGCAGAAACAGAAACAAAGAAGATGAATAAAAAGAATTTTGGAAAAGATAAACTGGAGGTGAGAATTCCAGACTGATTAAAAAGCGAAGGGAAACCCCTTCGCTTAGAAATTGTGTTGAATTTGTACATAGGGTGAATGTTAAATGTGTGTTTAAAAAATAAAAAATGTCTCGATTACATTTTCCTTAAATTAATGAGGGGTATAGTGATTCGAGACCGAGTAAGTGTTAGGCACCAATATCTTATGATTTGTAAATATAAAGCATAAGTCAAAATTCCAGACCTATTTTTCGATAACTGGTAAGTTATAGACTGGAATTGGTAGGATTGATCACTTTTTGGGAATGGGAGATGTTTTAGTTTTAAGCTAACTAGTTTTAACTTAGGAGTATGAAGTTACTTGTCAAATGAGATGAGATAATAAATTCCCCAGAAAGAGATAATTTTAATCTTTTTAATAAATCCGTGATGACTTTATATTTGTTTAGACAAATAATTAAAAGGTTTTAAACATTAATCTACTTTTAACCTTCTTGCATAAATATCCCCCGAAAATAATTGATTTCCCTTCCTTCTTATATTTTCTAACAATACATTTGCATCCACCCATTTTTCCAATTCCAATTGATAAGAATCCCCTTCCGACCAATTATATGTATAATCTCCAAGACTATTTAAATGCTTTAAACAAGTCACTCGACTCTTCTGCCTAGTCGATAAAAACTCAAAAGACAACATAGGAATTGGTTGCGTCAAACCTTTCAAAACTTTGGTTTCAAAACCTTCCACATCGATTTTACAAAAATAAGGTAAGCCATATTTTTCAATCAAAAGATCCAAGGTCGTTACTTCCACTTCAACTGTTTCATCCCAAGTTACCGAAGCTTCGGAAGCATCATTAAGTGCTTTGCGCCATTTATTTCCAGATAAAGTACTCACCGTCGGATAGAGATGACTGACATGTAAATCCATTTTCCCTAACTCCCTTCCTGCAGCAACAGGAAGAATCGTTACGTTCGATTTTTTTCCAAAATGGCGTTGTAAATATCGATAGCATAGTGGTTGAGGGTCGAGTGCAACTATCTGACTATCAAATGTTAGCCATGCATCTAGTCGATTACCAAGGTGTGCTCCAATATCAAAGCAAAGCGAACCTTTGGGAATAAATTGCTGATAAAAACGAATGAGTTTTTGACGCTGGAAGGGATTCCAATAATACATGGCTTGTGAGCGGAGTATGCCAAATTGCTGCTCCAAACGGTCGAATGGTGTTTTCATGATAACGAATGTTTATTTTCTCAATCTTATCAAATTGGGCAGATGATAACTTGGGAAGGATGTTTAATGCAACTTTAAAATAAAGTAATTTTAGGAAAGAAACGAATGTGGAAAAATTTCATTTGTCGAAATTTCGTCCAGCCAAATCGAAGAAAGAATATTTGGATTGTTAAAAACTTTAACATTGTGGTATTCATTAACAATATAATTACAAGTTTAATTAACGAACAAAAAATAGTTCTAATCTGAACGAAGTAGGAGCTTCGTTTATACAAAAAAATAAGTCGGTCAGTCATTTGAAATATTGAAGTGTAATGCTTCGAATTGGAGAGGTATGTTCAGGGTAAACGAGACATTTAATTACCAATTTAACTAATACACTATTATAACAAACCTTTAAATATTAAAAAAATGAAAAACGGAAAATTGAATTTCGACGCGATTATGGATTCCGTTTTGGGATTAATTTCGCAGCAAAAAAACAAAGTAGATGAGCACCACGAGCGAATGATGAAGCAAGCTGAGAAAATGGGAACCCAAGATGGTTCACTCGACTTACCTCAAATTGAAGACTCACAAGTCAGTCCTCATGAAGGTATGCTCAAACATGAATACCAAAAATTTATTGCTGAATTATGGAAAAAAGGAAAACCATATCTCGATGGTCCACATCTAGAATTTAAAACTCAAGCGGAGAAAATTGAGGACTTAGTAAATAATCGGAAAGAATTAATTGATAGCGAAAAAGCATTGATTGATCAAAAGAAAATGGAGGATGATAAATTTATCCAACAAGATTTTGATATTCAAAAACTGGAGATTGATAATTATGAAAAAGTAGTGCAACGAGATTATCTGACTGCTAAATCTGAACTCGAAGATGTGCAAGAACGAACTGGCAGGATGGCTCCGATTATTCATTTTAAGTCTACGATTCTTTATGTGATATTGTTGGTAGGAATTGGTTTGGCGGAGGTGCCTTTGAATATGCAGATTTTCCAAAAGTTTGGTGAAGCATTTTTTATCACCATCATCATGGCGAGTTCCTTAGCGATTTCGATTCCAGTTTTGGCGCACTTTACGGGAGTGTTTATCAAGCAGCGGAAAGAGAAAAAAGAGTTCCTATTTTTTAGTGTGATCTGTGTGTTGCTTTTTGTGATTTTTAATTTTGGCGTGAGCATTTTTAGAGCATATGCTTTGGCTGAGAATATAGGGGAGGAGTCGAGCTATTTGAACATAGTGATTTTTACTTGCTTGAATTTGATTTTGTTTTTCATCGGAGTTTTGGCGGCATATTTTAGTCATGATGAGAGTTATGAATTGGAACATGCACATGGAAAATTCACGAAAGAGAAAATTGCTTACGACAAAGAAAAGTTTCAGCTTCAAGACAGATTGAAAGCTTTGGAAGTGACGAAAAATACTCGTCTGCAAGAATGCAACGAACAGTATACTTTAGAGAAAAAAGCGATCCTTAACAAAAAGGATACTTTGATCACCGAGCGCAATCGTGCAGCTAAAGTTTACGACGAATTACTCAATGCATTTATTGCGCTCGAAGCGATGGTGGATGCAGGTTATCGAATTACTGTAGAGAAATATCGAGCAGCCAATTTGATGCATCGGAAGAATCATCTTTCCCCTCAAAGTTGGGCAAAAGTAATCCCGACGCTTGATTTGAAATTTGAGGAAAAACCAGAACTAGACCCGAATTAGAATTTATTTTCAATACTACTTTGACCAAGAACAAAGCTATGATTGCTGGTTTCCCTCCATTGCGTTTGTGAGTTCCGAGAATAGCGGGAGGGAAGTTTTTTTTCGGAAAATTTAATAACGGATAATGAACAAGGAGTATTCAATTTCGAGGTTCTCCATGATTTGTTTTATCAATTAAAAGTTTTAAAAATCTGTTTTATGGAAATTTTATTGTCAGCTAAAAGTTGGAATCAACAGCGACCAGAGGAAGTATTGATTTCGATTTTTACCTGACTCAGGAAATAATTTTTTTCTAAAACTAAAATAAGTCAAAATGAAAAATATAATATTTGTTTTATCAATCCTTTTACTAGGCGGATGCGCCGATAGTCAGCTAGTTACGGATACGGAATTATTTATTTATTTAGATTATACCGAAGGTCAGGACTATTCTGATTTGTTGGAAAATGATGTGGAGAAATATCTAACTATGATGAATGTGACGGAGGAGAATGATCGAAATTTTGGAAAAGTTCGCATTTATCCTTTGCATGATATTTCATCAAGCGTAAGCAAAACGGTGAAGTTGAAAAAAGGGAAATCAAAGTTGGAAGGCAATCGATATATTCGTCAAAAAGAGGTGGATAAATTTAAAACTCAACTTGTCGAAAAGACGACGGAAATCAATAATTCATATACTGGAAAGGCGTTGAATTCTTCGCATATTTTCAGTCCACTTTGCAAGGGGATTCATAAAATAAATAACTCGAATGCTGACCGTAAAGTCATTGTTATTTATTCGGATATGTTGGAAAATTCTGAGTTGGCCAACTTCCATTCTGGCCAATTGAAGTACGAAAATTTGAAATCTAATTTTGATGGTTCTTGTGAGTTTGAAGACTTGTCAGATTGCGAAATTTATATTATTCATCCGATTGATAAAAGAAACGATAACAAGATACGCACGGCCGAAATTTTTTGGTCAAAATATATGGAGGAAAAAGGATTGGATAGTGAGATGTGGCATTTTGATACGAGCATTGACATCTAGTTTTTTCCAAAAAAAGTGGAGGATGTTTAATTAATTAAAAGTTGATTAATTAAATTTTCGTACCATTTTATGCGTTGCACTTTATGGAGTGTGGCGCATTTTTTTTGAAAATTCCTTCAAAATTCTTCATACTTTTAAGTACGTTTTGTGGATGGCTACTCATAGGGAAATAATATTAGCTTTTCAGGTTAGAATTAAGTAGCGTAAATATTTATCTAAAAAAAGATATAAGATGGAATTTCCAATTTTTGGATTATTGTTTTTGGTGTTTTTGTATTTCGGTTATCGAGATGATTTCGGCAGAGATAAAAAAGGATTTAAAAAGACAATTTTAGGAGTGTTATTTATCGGAAGTATTTATCTGATTTTGGGACAAATTGATTTGGAAATGCCTATTTGGATTTGGCTGTCTATTCTAATCATTTTCGTTTTAATAAATATTTTTTCTGAAGATAAAATCAGAAAATAGTTTAAATCCAAATTTGGGAAAAGACAACTTGCATGCACTCCAATAATTTTGATAAGCCAAACCATTTTTTTTTGATATATTTGAAGCAGGCATTATTTTCAAATACCAAAAAAAATCAAACTTTATGCGATTTAAATTTATTAAATTAATTGCACTTGTAGCCTTTTCTGGTTCGGTCAGTCAAGCTCAAGTGGAGATGAAAAGCCCGAATTCCTATGGCTTTGAATCTGTCAGAACGATTAGTTGTACTCCAGTCAAAAGTCAAGATCGAACTGGCACTTGTTGGAGTTTTGCAACGTCATCATTTTTGGAGAGTGAAGCAATTCGAATGGGGCATGGGTCACAAGATTTCTCAGAAATGTACGTGGTCAGAAATGTTTACAAAGACAAAGCACGTAACTATGTGATGCGTCAAGGGAAAGCAAATTTCAGCCAAGGAAGTTTGTCACACGATTTGATTCGAGTGATCGGTGATCATGGAATGGTTCCGGAATCAATTTATTCGGGCAAATTAGAAGGTGATAAAAAACACGATCATGGCGAAATGGAAGCTGTACTGAAAGGAATGTTGGACGGAGTATTAAAGCAAAAAAGATTGAGTAAAAAATGGATGAAGGCATTTGATGCAGTAGTCGATACTTATCTTGGAGAAACGCCCGGACAATTTACTTACGAAGGGGAAAAGTATTCTGCCGATACTTACGCCAAGAAAATGGGTTTGGACGCAGATAATTATGTGAATATTACTTCGTTTACTCACCATCCATTTTACAAAAATTTTGTGTTAGAAATTCCAGATAATTATTCGAATGGTACATTTTATAATTTGCCGATCGAAGATGTTCAAGCGATTGTAGAAAATGCGATCAACAAAGGTTACTCTGTCGCTTGGGATGGAGATGTAAGTGAGAAAGGATTTTCTTCAAAAAATGGAATGGCGATTGTGCCTGATGATGCAAAGCGAGAAGATTTATTTGTTAATCCTGGAAAAGAAAAAATGATCACTCAAGAGATGCGTCAAGAACAATTTGAAAGCTATTCAACTACTGACGATCACTTGATGCACTTGACGGGGATTTCAAAAGATAAGCAAGGAACGAAGTATTTTTTGATAAAAAATTCTTGGGGAGAAGTAAGTGAGTACAAAGGATATTTATACATGTCAGCATCTTATCTTCAATTAAAAACGGTTGCCATTTTAGTTCATAAGGATGCCATTCCTGCGAGCATTAAAAATAAAATGAAGTAGGATTTTGTTTATCGAAATCCTAATCCTGTTAACGCTCCAAGCGCTAACAGGATTTTTTATAATTAAGAAGGAAAAATGTAAAAGCGTTGTTACAAGTCACTTTGTAACAACGCTTTTACATTACATGGCAAAGATAATTAAATTTAGTTTTTTCTTAATTGAGTACTTTGCATAAATGAACTTAGCTCTTCTCAACCCGTGCCACGGTTTCAACCGTGGCACGGGGCAAAAAAACTACCGTCTAATCACGAGTGATTAAACGGCATTTTTAAACCCTAATTGATAAGGGTTTAGTATAACAAAACCGAACAAAACCTTTTTTTGAAATGATGAATTAAGAATGAGGATAAATCTAATCGTCAACATTAACCATTCACCATTAATTAAACACTACTTCTTCCACTTCTCGCCAACTAACATAAATCGGATTAATATTATCTTGATGAAAAACCAAGAGTCCTTCATTTTTGAAAGAGACATCTTGAGAATCTCTAAGTTGAATTTGTTTTTTACTTCTAAGTTCTACTGTACAATTACGATCACTTTGCGGGGAAATTCTTTTGATATTACGGAAAGGAATTTCGAAAAACATTTTGCCCGAACCACCATTCAAAACTTCAAAATCATATTGCTCATCAAGATCAAAAACAATTTTTCCTTTCAATGATTTTCCTTCTTTGGTGGTGACCGTTCCAGTAATTTCTCGAGGTTTGTGAAACTGACTATAGCCTTTTCCAGCTTTCTTGTTTGAAATAAATTCTACTCTTTGCAACGTGGACCAATCTACATTGATATGACCAATTTCATCATTGGTGATGGTGATGCCACGGTTTTTGAAATTCACATCGTTGGTACCAAAAACGTAAACCTCTTCACCATCGTCCATCGTCACCATACTTCCATCTTGATGAGGTTTGATGATTTTGATTTTGGAAAAAGTAGTTTTGAATCTTCCAGTTTTGACTTCACCATCCAATTCATCCGAAGTAACTCTTTCATCTTTGTCCCATTCAATCACGCCGCTGTAATTTCCTTCAGAAGTAAAAACAGTTCCGTATAATGGTTCGCCGATCGCTGATTTGAATTTTATAGGTTCTTTTAAAAATTCCACTTTTGAAATTTCCATCCAATCAATTTCAATTTTTCCTTTTTTCTCATCATAGATAACGATTGGCGTATCCATATCATTTGTTCCTTTCCCGGAGACCGTTATTTTTGCTCCGTCTCGTAATTGTAAATCTGCTTTTTGCCAACGATTCATTTTGATGCTTTTAATTTCACCAAATTGGCAAGAGAACTGGTGTAAAAAACTGTATTCACTTTTATCGTTTTGCATTTGTGAGTCATCTATGGAGCTATGAGTTTTGTTTTTGAAATATTCTTTTTCTTTTTTCAATTGGAGAAGTTCTCCATCCGTCAAAAAATCAATATTGTCATTATAAACTTTATTTGCATTAAATCGATCCGTCCAAAAGGCTTCCTCGTTGCCCCATCGAATTTGTCCAACATAGGTTTCTCCTAAAAAAGTGGAGACCTTTCCATAAATAAATTCTGTTTCTGCTTGGGCTGTAAAAATAAATCCGAATGTAAAAGAGACGAGAAGATGGAAGATTAGTGGTTTTTTCATGTTTCGATTTTTTTGGTTTTGAATGGCCTAGCTTTGACCTTTCAAAAGAGTTTTTTTCTCATCAAGGAGATAACCAGAGATGATTATTTTGTTCAGTTGGTAAAAATGTAAATGTTTTGTTATACTGAAATTACCATTTGCCATCAGAGTTCTACAAATAATATTCTTCCCTTTCTTTTCTTCTGCTATTAATGACAAACTCCGAATTTCAAAGTTGCAACTTGTTTTAAATTTTAACACTTTTTAGATGTTAAAGAGGTGTTAACGTTTTTTCAAATAGATGACGAACCTTGGAAATGTTTTGTTACAAAAATTATTCGCTTAAAACTTTTGCTATTTGATATTGAGTGAAATTATTTATTTGTCTAATGATTCTTTGATCATATTCTCCTTTTATATTATAATTTCTTTTGTATCTATTTAATGCTTTTTCTAATAAATCACAGGAAGGATTATTACCATTTTTGCATCGCTCATAGTAAAGTGAAATTAGTCCTGTGAGCCCAAAAGTTGTTACATTACTTTTCTCATTTAATTCTTGAAAATAAAAAATGGCTTTCTCGTAATCTTTTTTTTCTAAAGCTAGATATCCTTTTTTCCAATATGAATGAAACTCTTTTAGATTGGGAACAGGAATCATTTCATAATGATGAGGCGCTAATTTTTTATGCGTAGTCTCAATTTTTTTATAAAAAAAATTAACAGACACAATAGCTAGTGGAATCATGATCAAAGTGAAAACCAAAAATTGAATAAAAAGTAACCGGTGCATTTTTTTCTTAATCCTTAATTTTGCTTGTTCATCTAACTCAATCAACGGTTTCATTTTCATCTCCTCTTTTGGAGAATTTAATTCATCCCATTGTTGTTGTTTTATTTTTTCAAAAACAGCTCTAGGTTTTCTAAGTTTATGTTCTTTTGGTGAATTGTATAAACTCATCCGCTTGATATTTTGATAGTTGAATAGGATACTATGAAATTGCGCAATAGTTACTTCCTAATTTATTTTTTTCGATAAATAAGTTGATTAACTATATCAATCAGAGTTTTTGGCGGCTAATTTTTCCGCCATTTTCTCTGAAAACTAATTCCATAACTAAGGCTATGAAATTAGTTTTTTGAAAAAACTGGCTAAAATATCCTATCGTTAAAATTCTCTGCTTGATATAGTTAATCAATTTTTATTTTTAAATAAGATTAAAAACCTTCCAACCTTCGTTAAGGTATTATTGTCCTTACATCATTACACTTCTAAGCAACTATTATCAAAAAAATAAAACCTTTCAAAATGGAAAAGATTTTTTCGCCATTCACCATGGTATTATTAGGAGTATTTATTTTAGTCCAGCAAGTGCAAGTTTCTGCTCAAAGCAAAAGAGTTCGCGGCAACGGAGACGTAACTACAGAAGTTCATGATGTCAAAGCATTTTCGGAATTGGAATTAGCTGGTGTATTAAATGTGTACATCGAGCAAGGAGATAAGGAAAGTGTAACGGTCGAGACTGATGAAAATTTACATAAATTTGTGATGATTGAAAATCGGGGAAACACTCTGATCATCGATACTCAAGAAAGAATTTCGATTAAGAGAAAAAATAAAATGAACGTCTATGTTACCGTTCGAGATATTAATCGATTGAAAATTTCTGGTGTCGGAAATGTAGAAACAACTGAAACACTTCGTCTAAAAGATCTTGACTTGAGGATTAAAAGTGTGGGAAATGTATCGCTGGATTTAGAGTCAGATAACTTGGATGCTCGTTTGAGTTCTTTAGGAAATGTGTCTCTTTCGGGAAAAATTGGGAAGGCTGATATTGAAAATAAAGGTGTTGGAAGATTAGCTGCTTATGATTTACAAAGTGAAGTATTGAAATTAAGAGCTTCGGGCGTTGGCAGAACAGAAGTTTATGCTTCAAAAGAATTGGCTATAAAGTCGACTGGAGTTGGAAATGTATATTATAAAGGTGATGCAGTCATTACCGACTTGAATATACGCGGAGTAGGAAAAGTGAAGAAGAGATAATTTTTAATGGTGAACTGTTAATGGTGAATGGTTAATTTCCCAAGATGTAAATCATACTGTGGAAAGTTAACCATTAACCATTAACATTATTGCATTCTAATTTGAGCTAGAAGGATTCTAGCTTTTTTCATTTTACTTGGATCGCCCTGCGCTTCTTTCATCAATTCTCTCACATTATCCTCATTATAAACTGCAATCGTTTCCATATTTATTTCAAATTCATTATCGTCTAATTTTAGTTTTTGAACAACTACCAATCTAGTATTCACTTCTTTGGTCTTTACATTTTTGATTGAAATTTCCATCACAAAACCTTCCATACTATTTTGAAGTGCTTTAGCCACTCTTGGCATTGCTCGCTGTTGAGATTTTAAAGTTGGAAAAAGATCATTTGGTTCGATTTCAAATTTTTTAGTAATCCAAGCGACTCCTTCATATTTGTCATCATTGGCTACTACTTTATAACATTTGTAACCATTAATTTTTTTGGTTTCGCGAGTGACCTTGACTGTTACATTATTAAATCGTTGTCTTTTTTTCTGATATTTTTTATTGAGGTTACGATATTGCATGTCATTGGAATTTTTGACAATAGCAACTGAATCTCCTGTTTTGTTATCCACCGTCAAAGTAATTTTATCTCCCGAGGAAGTATTGTTGATCATTTTTACATAACCTCTGGTGGTTTCTGTTTCCAGCATCGCCAGCTCATTTTTAATGGTAAAATGAGTATTAAATGTATGTGGGAAATCATTGATAATAGAAATTTTTCCTTCAAACTTCTGAGCCATAATAATGGATAAGCCAAATAGGAAAAAGAAAGAAAAGGAAAAAAATTTGTAGAAGCTGGAATGTCTCATGGTGTTTTTTTAAAGGTTGGTTTAAGGAGAAGAAAAAATCATCAGGACAATGAATATCTAAGATAACAATATTCAAATTTCTTTTTCAACTAAAGATTATTTTAGCCAATAGACGGCAATGATTTTTGAAGACGATATGAGACAGCCTCTTAATAGAGTGAATTTTAAAAACTTGCTCTTACTTCCGTAACATCAGATTCTTCGATATTAAGTTCTTGTGGAGTTTCATTTTGAGTTAAAATGCTAACTGCTTGATAAGCAGCTACCCAAAAAAATGCAGAGAAAAGAGTTCCGAATGCTAGGCCTTTAATGAATGATAACTTTTTCATATTAAGATAACTTTAGGATTAAAAAATAATCGAAAATCATTGGTTCTTCTTCTTGAGTACAAAAATCTTTCCTTTTATACTGGAATGATCTTTTAGTGTCTTCAAAATCGTATATTTTATATGTATTTAATCTAAGTTTTAGAAAAAGGTGAACCTACTTTTTGTTGGAAAAAACATAGATATCTGAACGATTAGAGATGTTAACGATTGTTTTATCCAAATGAAAGTTAGCAATTGTGTTTTTTTTTTAAATAAAAAATGGGATTGCATAAAATAGCTATATTTCAATATAATTAATTGGCATTGAGTCTTTTATCGATTACAATACATCCCATGTATGATCAGATAGTAGCGTAACTGTAGCAACGCATTTTGTAAAGGGAATAGATTTCCCCCACTCATCAGGACTAATCATAGAAAGTGTTTCTTTTCCATTTTTTTTCTCATACAAATGATAAGTATGACCAATTAATGGTTTAAAATTAATATCAGCTAAATAAATTTTTTCTGAGATTATTACTCGTTGATGGATCTTTTCTGCCTGGACTGCGAGCAAAGTAACTTGCTCCCGAATTTGATCTAATTGCATTTCAGTTTGATCGTACATCGCTGAAACCGCAAGGCCTTTTACTCGACCTTTATCAATTGGTTTAATTACTGCGCCACCAACGGTATGTGCATAGGGGAGAAGGTGAGGATTCTCTGCTATTTTATCTTTATCAATCGGGTTGAATTTCAATTCAGTTACTTCTTTTTTTTTCGAATCAGACATTGTTATTTATTTTGATTTTGTTAGAAAGTTAAACGTTGGAGAATGCGAAATGTTTAATTTCCCATAGCTGGATTTTCCAAATCCAGTATATAGATATTTTATGACTGGATTTGGAAAATCCAGCTACGAAAAGAGCCACGCCCCAATTTAATGGAACGTGGCATTGATGTCTAAGAAATTTTTTCTAAGAATTACTTCAGTTTAAAAGTATTTGCTCCAGTCAAGTAACCTTTGTTGTAAACTTCTACGGTGTAAGTACCATTAGTAAACTCAACACCAGGTTCCCATAAAAAGCAAGATACTGCATCCTCTGTGTTATTGTAATCAACTGTCTTTATATGCGTATATCTCATTTGCTCTTGCGCTTCAGTTGTGGTGAAAACACCTGATCCCATTGATTCAGAAGCCAATGTTTCTCCCTGTGGAGAAATCAATCTTACGTGGAAATCTTCTTTTCCAGATAGAGTAACATCGTTAGGTTCAGCGGTAAAACATACTTTTAATCTATCGACGTTTTTCGCAAATTTTTTCTTTACTGCTTTTCCACTATCTCTTACTTTCCATCCTGATACATCCAAGTCCCGAATATCAACTACAGATGCACGAACAACAGTTGCACTCAAGTCAGTATTTCGAGAAGTCAAATCGTCTTTTTCGCTCATCAATGCAGCACGAGCAGTTGTCAATTCGTCGTTCATTTGTCGCTCCTCCACTACCTGAGTGGTAAGGCTTTCTTTCTCGTCAGAAAGTTGGGAATTGGCAGCAGTTAATTGCTCATTTTCTTCCCTCATCGTAGTCAATTCAGCTAAGTATTGATCTCGTTGAGTACGCATATCTTCTACCATAGCGCGAATTTCGTTGAGTTCTCTTTTGGTTTTTTTACCACCAGAAAGCAAAGCAGAAATTCTTTTGTTTGCTTTAGACAACTCGTCTTTTTGAGTATCAACTAAGGCATTAATTTCTTCATTCTCTCCTTTCATTGCCTCGATCTCTTCCTGAGCAGCGTAGTGTAGTTTTTCTAACTCACCTCTCAGTTGTTTAGTTTCTACCAACTCGGCTTCTTGAGTTTCGATCGTATCGCTTTTTTGGTAATTATTGTACAATAGAACAGCATTGGTTGCTAACAAAAGTAAAATGATTACTGCTGCGATAGCGGTCAATTTTTGTTTTGAATCATTTGAAAAGCTCATATTAAATTATTTTAAGTTTACAAATTTTAAACCCTACTGGTTTTTCGGATTATTTTAAAAAATGTTTCAATTGTGTTGTCGTACTAATTAATTGGTTTTGAAAAAAAGGTGAACCAAATTTTTTTAAGCAAACATGGTTTTTATTTTTTATGTAAAGATAACGCTAAGCCTTTGTATTAGAGTGTTTTCTTTCATTTATTTCTTTGCTTTTTATAGGGTGAGATAAAATATGAAGGATGCTGAAACTATTGGAAACATTAGGTTTTTAGGAAAAAAATAAGTTTATTTAAATGATTTTTTCCAAATCTATTTTTATAATTTTAAGAAAAAATAATATACTATGTTAGGACACCTCGATCTCTCTAAAGTTCTTTTCCTTGATGTGGAATGCGTCAGCGGAAAAGCTAATTATGATGAACTCAATGATGACTTTAAGTACCTCTGGAAACTAAAATCGAAGTCAGTTTTAAGAAAATACGATGAAGAAATTACAGAGGAAGAAGCTGATACAGCTTACAAAGACAGAGCTGGAATTTATGCGGAGTTTGGAAAAATAGTTTGCATCTCTGTTGGGATTATCGGCCGAAATCCTGAGACCAAAGAATTATTTGTTCGGTTAAAATCTTTTGCGAGCGAAGATGAAACAGAGCTACTTCAAAATTTTTCTCAAATGGTTACTCAGTATTATAACAATACTACTACACATGCTTTTTGTGGACATAATATTCGAGAATTTGATATGCCGTACATTTGCCGCAGGCTACTCATCAATCAATTGCCTTTGCCCAACTCAATAAATATTGCAGGGAAAAAACCTTGGGAAACGAAACACTTTATCGATACGCTAGAACTTTGGAAATTTGGTGATTATAAAAATTATACGTCTTTGAAATTATTAGCAGCCGTTTTTGGTATCCCATCTCCCAAAGATGATATTGATGGTTCAGAAGTAGGACGAGTTTATTGGGAAGAAAATGATTTACCTCGAATTGCGAAGTATTGTGAGAAAGATGTTTTGGCGACGGTGCAATTATTATTGAAATACATGTTGCAGCCTCTATTGACAGATGAGCAGGTGATTCATGTGTAGGTAAAATTGCCACAGACTTCGACTGACTTTTATGTATGCGTATGGATGTCTTATTTATGACTCTCCCAGTATGATCTGGTCATAGTAAAAGAGGAAGTCTTAACAAGTCATAATAGTCAGTCCAAGTCAGTGGCAAAAAAAACTAAAATTATATATGGAAGTCCCGCCCGAAAACTTAATTTTGCGGCATGAAGCATTTAATCGCACCTTCCGTACTCGCAGCTAATTTTCAAAACTTGAAAAAAGATTTTGATATGATTAATGCTAGCGAAGCCGACTGGTATCATGTTGATGTCATGGACGGCAATTTTGTACCCAATATTAGTTTTGGAATGTTTATCATCAAGCAGATGAAAGCGATGGCGACCAAGCCATTGGATGTTCACCTGATGATCGTCAAACCTGAGAAATATATCGAACAATTTCGAGAAGCAGGAGCTGATATCATCACCGTTCATTATGAAGCATGTCCACATTTACATCGCACGATCCAACAAATTCATACAACTGGCGCAAAAGCAGGAGTTGCGTTGAATCCACATACACCAGTAAGTGTATTGGAAGACATCATTGAAGAGTTGGATTTAGTATGTTTGATGTCAGTAAATCCTGGTTTTGGTGGTCAAAAATTTATTTATCAAGTGATCCCGAAAGTCAGAAAATTAAAAGAGATGATTGACACTCGAAACACTAAAACTTTGATTGAAATTGACGGAGGAGTTGGTCTGCAAAACGCAGAAGAATTACTCAAAGCTGGAGCCAATGTTTTGGTAGCAGGAAGTGCAGTTTTCAAATCAGAGAATCCTTTAGATACTATTTCACGTATGAAAGGTATTGAAGGAATGGTGATATAGTTTTTTGCCACAGACTTGGACTGACTATTATGTCTACGTAAGATGATTTTCTTAAAACTCTTTAGGATGTGAATACCATTTTGGGGGAAGTCATATAAAGTCATACGAGTCAGTCCAAGTCAGTAGCAAAAAAAACAATCTTCACCACCAATGAACTTTCCAAATCTACGTTAACATTGTTATGAAATTAAATTTTACCTTTTTACCCATCCTATTCTTTTTTCTTTTTGCAAATAATGCGATAGCTCAAATTGGAAAAACCTCCACACTCGTCGGTCAAGTGACTGATGTAGAAACGGGTTCTCCGATCGAGTTAGCCACAATTTATATCAAAGAAAATACGAATTATTCCACCGAAGCCAGCCTCAATGGAAACTTCCGTATGAAAGTTCCGCACAACAAAAGGTTCACATTATTGATTTCTCGAACTGGTTACAAAGAAGGTAGTATCATCATCAACCCCATGCGAACTGGCGAAACGAGAAAGCTAAATGTAAAACTCGCCAACCAAAGTTCGACCCTCGAAGTGATCGTCACCGCAAGTAAATTGGAGGAAGCTGGAATGATCAAAGAGGATATGGAAGAATTAAAATACATTCCATCCACGACGATGAATTTGGAAAACGTATTGCCTCATATTGCACTTGGGGTGAGCAGCGGAACGGGCGGAGAATTGAGTTCTCAATATAATGTTCGTGGTGGAAATTATGATGAAAATTTAGTGTACGTCAATGATTTTGAAATCTATCGACCGCAATTAATTCGAAGTGGGCAGCAAGAAGGTTTGTCATTTCCCAATATGGATTTGATTCGAGATTTGTCTTTTTCATCAGGTGGTTTTGAAGCTCGATATGGCGATAAATTATCTTCGGTTTTGGATATAAAATACAAACGTCCGGACTCGACTCGCGCTTCTATTGGATTGAGTGCATTGGGAGGGTCGGCACATATTGAAGGAAGTATGGACCTGGATTCTACCTTTCGAAAATTCCGATATTTAGTAGGAGCGAGATATAAAACGACTCGATATTTGTTAGGAACTTTGGATGTGCAAGGGGAATATGTTCCTAATTTTGCAGACATTCAAGGGTATTTTACTTTCGATATTAATCGAGATTGGCAACTTGGTTTGATTGGAAATTATAATCGAAGTGAATACCAATTTACACCTGCTTCCAGAGAAACGGCTTTTGGTTTGATTGACTTTTCCCTTGATCTTTTTACTGTTTTTGAAGGGCAAGAGGTAGATGATTTTACGACATACATGGCAGGGACTTCCTTGACTTATGTACCAGATCGAAAGTACAATCCTTTTTTCTTAAAATTCTTAGCATCGGTTTATCAAAGTAATGAGAATGAGCGAATTGATATCATCGGTGATTATATTTTAGGTCAAATTGAAACAGGGTTGGGAAGTGATAATTTTGGAGAAATCGTGGCAGTTTTAGGAACAGGAACACAGCATCAATTTGTAAGAAATTACTTGACCACCATCGTTTCAAATTTTGAACACAAAGGTGGTTTTGAAATGGAAAGAATGCATGACTCTTGGGAAACCTCTAGCAGTCATTTTTTGCAATGGAATTTGAAATTTCAGAATGAACAAATCTTTGACGACCTCAACGAATGGGAAAGATTAGATTCCGCAGGTTACTCGTTGCCTTTCGATACGACAGCGGTGCAAGTTCAAAATGTCCTCAAAACTCAAAATGAATTAGTCACCAATCGTATTTCTGGATCATTTCAAGATACCTACACTTTGCGAAAAGATAGTATCATGGAAATGAAAATTATGGCAGGGGTGCGAGGTTCATTTTGGAAGGTGAAAAATAATTTTACTGGCGAATCCAATACTAATTATTTAGTGACGCCTCGTGCGCAACTATTGTATAAACCTTTAAATTGGAAACATGATATGTCTTTCCGATTCGCAACAGGGTTGTATTTCCAACCTGCCTTTTATCGAGAAATGCGACGCTTGGATGGAACGGTTAATGTAAATTTGGATGCACAAAAATCATTGCATATTTTAGGTGGTTTTACTTGGGATTTTTATTCTGGAAAACGGGATCCAAAACTCTTTAGATTTATCACAGAAATATATTATAAAAAACTTTGGGATCTTGTGATTTACGATTTGGACAATGTTCGAATTCGATATTCAGGCGAAAATGATGCAACAGGATATGTCGCTGGAATTGACTTGAGAGTTAATGGTGAGTTTGTGCCTGGAGCAGAATCTTGGATTAATATTTCCTTCCTTCGTGCTCGTGAAAATATAACTGATGTGCAACATTTAAGTCGAGGAATTGGTGATACAACTGATACTGAAATTAGTTCCGTTCGCCGACCGACTGATCGGTTTATGAATTTAAATGTTTTCTTCCAAGATTATTTACCGATGAATGAAAACTTTAAAATGCATTTGAATTTATCAGTTGGAACAGGATTGCCTTTTGGATTAAAAGAAAATAATATAGTGCGTAGAAATCAATTTGAATTTGCAGCTTATCACCGAGTTGATATTGGTTTTGCTTATCAACTGTGGGATAAAGAAAGACGTGCTCGAAAGCCTAGACATCCACTTCGGTTTGCGAGAAGTGCTTGGTTAAGTTTGGAAATTTTTAATCTTTTAGAGATTGCCAATACAGCCTCCAACACTTGGATAAAAACGATTTACAATACTCAATATGCCATTCCTAATAACCTAACTTCCCGTCGGATTAACTTGCGATTGAAAATGGACTTTTAGAGTAATTGTTAATGGTTAATGTGACGATGTTGGTTTTGTCACGTATAAATAACAAATAGTATCGTCAAACTTAATCATTCACCGTTAACCATTCACTATTAAAAAAAAATGTCAAGCAAACCTTTCATTTCTGGTTTTGAAAAAATAATTATTCTTGGTTTAGTTGCCTTTTTTGGATATAGTATTTACAAAAATGGCGGGATTTCGATATATGAAAAAACGGAGGACACCACCATTCTTGATGGCAAAACTACTGCTAATACTTATCGTGATTTGGATGAAAAAGAAAAGGACTCCAAGTGGAACAGAAAAAGTGCAGCAACTCCTACGAAGGCAAAAAAGGAGAAATTAGATACCGATGATGTTTTGGGAAAACTTTCCCGAACATTTTCCGAAGGAAGAGAAGAAACTGCTCGACAGATGAAAGACATGGGTCTTTCTAATGATGAAATTGATTATATCAAAGATGTTAAAGAAGAGAATGATTTTTCGGGGCAAATGCAAGATGCTAGAGATTGGTTTAACATTCTAAAAACCTCTGCGAGTACTTATGGAAAGGTGAAATCTTTTGTTGATGACTTAAGCCAAGGGGTAGGTAATGATGAAAATGTAAATGTATTGTTAGAAGATGACAAAAAGTCAAATGATTTTTACAAAAACATAGAATCGACATTTGGCATTTCTGAATCAGAGGCAAAAGCGTTTTCTATTTTAGGGAAAAAGAAGGTGAGTGATTGGGCGAAATTTATTGAGGAGAAAGGGAAAGAAAATTAGGCTTAAGCTATAAAGAAATTAAAAGAGGTGTTAAACCATGTGGGCTAACACCTCTTTTAATTTTTCACCAAAAAAAGCTCCCAAGTATAACTCAGGAGCTTTAAAATAAATTAGTATTCAGGTTAAAATTATATTTCCTTAAATTGTAAAACCTTCCTCACATCCTCTTCCGACTTCAACGCATCAGGTTCTACTTCCAGTCTAAAAGTATGATTACCACCTTTTTTCTGATTGATTTTTTTAAACTCTTGTGGGCGGAAAATTGCGATTTGATTATCCTTCGTCACCATCCACATCAAGTTATCTGACTTCTGATCGAAATTAACTTTCGCTCCATCTTTCGCATAAATTCGAACAATCGTATTTCGATTTTTATTTACCAAATAAGCAACTTCATCCGTCACTTCAACATCTTTGTCCAATTCAAAATCACCTTCAATCTCTAAATCATTTGGATGAATTGGTCGATCACAATTCCATACACCAAATTCATTTGCTACGAATCGGTTGATGATTTTTTTACGAACCATTTGATTCAACGCAGGATCACTTTGGTTTTGAGCTCTCCATTCTTCAATGGTTTTTACAAATTCTTTTTTAGCTGCTTCTTTTTGAGAAATATATTTTTCAATAATCGGGTTACGATTTTCTTCCAAAGCTAACTCTATGGCTGTCAATGCGTTACGGTAAGTATCCATTGCCACTTCATAAATCGCCATGGCTTGCGTAAATTCATCTCCACTCAATGCAGGCGTAACAATTACTCGTTCCTGACGATTACCATTAATCAAAGTCAACTCAAAATCTTGTCCATCATCAAGTGGTTTCAAATCCATACTTTCCCATTCCAATTTAAAAGCATTGGTATTAATCTCAGGACTATTTGAAGAAATATGCCAAATGATATATTGATATTTTTTCCCTAATTCTTTGACGACAGGAGAAGCATTGTCAGAAATATCTAGATCAAAAGAGAACTTATTTTTATCCGCTCTAAAAGGTTGAGTAGGTTTGATCGGCATCCCAATCGTTGTCTCTAAGGCTGCGATTTCAAGATTTTCGGCAGTAGTTATTTTCGAAAGAGAAGTTTGATAAGTTGTTTTTAAACCATTCAATTCTTCATTTTCAAAACCTTCACTATCCAACTCTTCGATGATTTGAATATTGTCAACATTTCGATATTCCCAACTCCGAGTCGAAGCATTTAATTTATATATATTATACTTCGGACTCATGTTTAATCGAGGCATGTTGATGAATGAAATCAATTCAACTTTGATTTCTTTTCCTGGTTCCATTTTTAATGGCTGACCATTTTGCTCTGCATAAATTTCAACCATCCCTGCACTTTCCAAAACATATTTTACTCCTGCAGAATCATAAGTCATCGGAATTCCAGAAAGGAAAAAATCAACATAATCATGCATTTCTCGGTACTTAATATTCACATCTCCTTCCACTAATTTTCCATCAGTATTTCTAAAAGCTGCAGCTGGAACAATTAATTTTGAACCATTCTTGTATTCATAAATGCCGCCCTCATTGGCATTTATTTTTGCACTTGCAAAGGTTGGTTTGATCTCATCCAGAGGTGGATTGACCAATGGTTGACTAGCAAAATATTGCTCTTCAGTCATTCCTTTTTCCCCTTGCAATAATCCACGAACGATGACTGCCAAAAGGAAAACCGCAGCAGCGGCAGCAGCATATCTCAACCAGATTACTCTTGGTTTACGTTCAGCTTCAACCTCCTCGGGTAAGGGAGTTTCTTTGAACTGAGCAAGTAGCGCATCGAAATCTTGATGCTTGGCGATATCATCGCTACTCGGCTGAGGTGGATTAATTTTAATATTGTAAAAATCTTTTTTCATAGAATTTTTTTTAAATAATTGATTAAAAAAATCAACCATTCTTCTTCATTAGTTTTTTCATCTTCTCAAGGATTCGGTAGGTTTTTACCTTCGCATTACTTTCGGTAATATTGAGTATGTTGGCGATTTCCTTAAATGGTCTTTCTTCAAAAAAACGCATTTCAATCATCACCATATCTGTTTCTTTTAATTGTTGCAATGCCATCAGCATGGATTGTCTTGTTTTTTCAAAGTCACCTGCTTCGCTCACTTCATCAATCAAATCAGAAAAAGTATGATCTTCCACCGTTACCACTCGGTTTTTTTGAGTGTTTCGAAAATGCTGCGCTACTTCATTACTCGCGATACGGTACAACCAAGCGGAAAAGGGTACACCTTTATATTCATAGGTGTCTAATTTCTGCATGGCTTTCAAGAAAACCTGCGAACAAACGTCATTTGCTATATTTTCATCTGCAGTCCGCTTGAACACAAAACGGAAAATTTGCTCAAAGTAACGGTCGTACAATGGCCTAAAATAGGTCGGATTGTGCTGAGCCGCTTGTACCTCTTGCCATTCCGCTTGCATCGCTTCCTGAGAAACAGTCTTATTACTACTTTGCATGCTAGCTGTATTTTTTGCAAGGGTACGACTTATTTGCAAATTTGAAAACATTTATACATTAAATTTTTTTCAATTATGAAAATGTTTTTTTCCGAAAATTCCCTTTATTCTCAGGGTAAAGGGAAGGATTTGGAAAAAAATAATTGAACAGCTATTTCGATTTTCAATGCCAAATAGTCAGACGTTAATTTCAATTTTTCGAAAAAAAAGGAAGGTGATGAAAAACTATTTGAACGCCAATTTAGACCGTTTCATATGCATAATGTAGATGATGGGAAAAGTAACAAGTGAGGAAAGAACTTTAACATTTAAGTGGTAGGTAGCTTTAGCTGCCCGCCAAAAATGAGCGCAACGAATTTTTTGAAAAATAAAAGCTGAACAAAAGTCACTTGAAGAACATAATGCTAAAATTTAAAATAATACTTTTGTTTTGATTCCTTTTTAGGATTTACAAAAATTCGCTGCGCTCATTTTTGGCGGGCAACTAAAGCGACCCTCCACTAAAAAAATATTGTTTTGGAATATATAACACAAAAATATCTTTTTCCAATTCTTCTTTTTTTAACCTTTGGGTTTCAAACATTGGAGGCTCAAGTTCCAGAAATAGAAAATGAAAAAACCGACTCCACCGAAACCAAACGCTACAGTTTTGTTCCGCTACCATTAGTTTATTTTACACCAGAAACTCGCTGGGGATTTGGTGTTGGTGCATTTCTATCTTTTCGGTTAAAAAATCAAACTCAAGCAGTTCCACCTTCTCAAATGCAGATTGGATTTGCCTATACTTTAGAAAAACAATTACTTGCTTATTTACCATTTCAACTTTTTGTGAAGGATGGAAAAGTGAAATTATATGGGGAATTAGGCTATTATAAATATGTCTATCGTTACTTTGGAAATGGAAGTAAATCATTGGAGTCAGATGAAGAGATTTACAAAGTTGATTATCCGAGAGTGAGGCTGAATGCCTTGTATCGAGTACATCCCAAGATATTTACGGGAGTCCGATACTTCATGGATGATTATAAAATTCAAGAAATAGAAACGGATGGTTTACTGGCCACTCAGGATGTTTTAGGAAATAAAGGTGGTTTGATTTCAGCACTTGGTGTAGTCGCAAATTACGATAGTCGAGATGATGTTTTTTATCCAATCAGAGGAAGTTTGGTGGAGTTATCGTTTCTTGCGAATTCAAAATCATTTGGCAGCGATTTCGCATTTCAAAAAATATTTTTAGATGCAAGTCGCTACTTTAATTTTGGAAAAAATAATATTCTTGCCTTAAATATTTATTCCGAAACCACTTTAGGTGACGCGCCATTTAACCAATTAGCTCAGCTTGGTGGAACTAAAAGAATGCGTGGATTTTTGGAAGGAAGATTTCGAGACGATCATTTTTTGACCTTTCAATCTGAATATCGTTTTCCTATTTTTTGGAAAATAAAAGGAGCCGTTTTTGGCAGCGTTGCATCGGTTGGTTCGCAAGAGGATGGTTTTCAAAAAACGTTTTTTGCGTATGGTTTAGGCATTCGAACTGGTATCAGTAAAATTGAAAAAATCAACATCCGTTTGGATTATGGTTTTGGAAAAGATACCTCAGGTTTTTATCTGACATTTGGAGAAGCATTTTAATGAAAAATGAAAATTAGCATAATTATTCCCACATTTAATGAGGCCGATAATATTGGCGAACTCATTTCGCATTTACGGAACAATGCGAATGGTAATTTAAAAGAATTGCTTGTCGTCGATGGTGGAAGCAATGACGGAACTTGTCGTATTGCCAAAGACTTCGGAGCAAAAGTTATTATTTGTACTTCCAAAGGTCGCTCTTGTCAAATGAATGAAGGTGTCCAAAACTCATCTGGCGAAATCCTATATTTTGTTCATGCTGATACGATTCCTCCTGCCAGTTTTATGGCTGATATTCAAGCGGCAGTTGATGAAGGTTTCCCCATGGGGTGCTATCGTTTTAAGTTTGATTCTAGCAAAAATATTTTGAAATTTAATGCATACATGACTCGCTTCGATAAATTATATTGTCGAGGTGGAGATCAAACATTATTTGTTACTCGAGAGGTATTTGAAGATTTAGATGGATACCGACATGATTATAAAATTATGGAAGAATATGATTTTATGGTTCGAGCAAGAAAAAAATATAGTTTTAAAATCATCCCAAAAGAAGTCATCGTCTCCGCTCGGAAATATGAAAAACGAAGTTGGTTTCGAGTCATGCTTGCCAATAGTATCGCTTTTCAAATGTTCAAATTTGGAGCTTCTCAAGATGTATTGGCAAAAACTTATCAGCGGATTTTGGGATAAAAGTATCAGTAGGCAGTTTTCAGTATGCACTTGCCAACTGTCTACTGGAAACTAACTGATACTTCTCAAAAAAACTGTCGCTTAACTGAAACAATACCTCCTGATTTTACGCTTAATGTATGGTGACTTATTACATTCCTATCAGGCTTCAAAGAATACCACAAAAAGATAATTTCCAAAACTCAATTTTTCAAATTTTTATAACTCAGCATAATTATGCTAAGGGCATTATTGATACTATTTACGCTTGCTTTTTTATCGTCCTGTTTTCATCGGGAGGAGGAGACCGTAGTGCGAAATACCCCTTTCTTAAATGTTGATCACACCAAAGCCGATTCCATTTTAAGGCAGATGACGCTAGCAGAAAAAATTGGACAACTCATTATTTTAAAAACAGATTTTAAAAATGAAAATACAAAAGAGTCTGCTTATCAATGGGTTAACCAAGGAATATTAGGAGGTGTTATTTTGGAGAAATTGGAAGTACTGGAATATGTTGACGTCTTGGATTCGCTTAATTCATTGAGTGAAATCCCTTTGCTGAACGGGACAGAAGAAGTTGTACTGCTTAATAATCAATTTTCTGATGCAGTTCAATTCCCTTTGGCTCCAAGTATTGGCGCTGTGCAAAATGATACCATTCAAAAAGAATTAGAAGAATTATATCTGAAACAATGTAAAAGTGTGGGCATCAACTTTTGCATTTCTCCTTCCGCCAATCGCATTTTTTTAGATGAAAAAAAGTACCCTTCTCACGTTTTTGAAAATGATCAGAAAATACAATTAGCTCGTGCTAATCGAGTTTTGGAAAATTTACAAAATGAAAATATTATTTCCTTGGGAAATTCCTTTTCAGAATTTTATCAATTACCAAATGACACAACGGGGATTTTGGATCAGTTGCTATTTCGTCAAAATGAAATTGTCCAAGCAGGAGTTTCAGGATTTAAAATTGATGAAAGAATATTTAGAATGGATAGCTTGTATCAATTGGAATCCTTCTTTCTAAAGAAATATTTAAAAGAGAAAATGGAATTTGATGGGTTGGTTGTAGCTGAAGTTTCAGCGCAAGCAACCATAGATGAATTGATTCATTCGGGGACGGATATTTTTATTGTACAAGATTCTGCGAAACAAATTTTTAATTATTTGTTAGAATTTGTCCAGACTGGATTGATGGCTGAAAAAGTTATTAATGATAAAGTTCGGAAAATTTTATTGGCAAAAACTTATGCAGGTTTAGATCAACCATCAACGGGTCTAAAAATAGAGGAAGCACTTGCCGTTTTGAAAAATGAATATTTTGGTTTTCAAGCGCGACAACTTTTTGAGCACTCAATCACGATGGCTCAAAATTATAATAATCTACTTCCGTACACCAAAACGTACAAACGAAACTTTAGAATCATCAACGTTGGCAGCGAAAAATTAAAGGTCTTCAAAGGTTATTTTTCCAAATATGCTAACTACCAAAACTATAATCATCCACCTGATGAGCAAGGAAAAATTAAACCACTTAAAAAGGTTTTTCACAAACACTCCACCGCAATTGTAGTCTTGGATAATATTAATTTGGATACTTTTCAGCACCATGATTTTGTGAAATCAGTCAATGAATTATCTCGATTTTCCAAGTTGACGTTGGTCAATTTTGGCAATCCACTTAATTTACAATACTTCGATACCACGCTTTCTGTCATTCAAGTTTTTGAAAAAAATAAAATAACCGAGTCATTGGTTCCTCAATTATTATTTGGAGGAATGTCTGCCAAAGGGAAACTACAAATAAATTTAACACCTCATTTAGCTTACGGTAAATCTATCGAAACACCCATCACTCGATTGAAATATACTGTTCCGGAAGAAGTTGGAATTGCGCCAGAAAAGTTAGTGGGAATCAACGCCATCATCCAATCTGCCATTTCAAAAAAAGCAACTCCTGGTGCTCAAATTATGGTCATCAAAAATGGAAAAGTAATTTTCGATCAAACCTTTGGACATCATACTTACCAAAATAAAAATAAAGTTCGAGCATCAGATTTATATGATTTAGCCTCGATTACCAAAGTTTCTGCGACTTCATTAGCTGCTATGAAATTGTTTGAAGAAAAGAAATTTAAATTGGCAGATCGATTGAAATCTCATTTGGAATTAGACAAAGGATCAACGATTGGACGAATTAGGTTGAAGCAACTATTGACGCACTCTTCGGGACTGCAAGCCAATATGCCGATTGCAAGATATTACAATAATAAAGATTCGATTGTCGATGACTGCAACCAATTTTTTTGTAAAAAAGAAAATGAGGAATATTCAATTCAAGTTGCGAAGGATATGTTTTTTAATAGAAAATGGACTGATTCTATTTGGTTTGCCATCGATCATTTGGGAGTAAAAAAACGTGGCCGTTACAAATATAGTGATGTGAATTTCAATTTAATGCAGCGCGTGTTGGAGAAAAAAATCGACCAACCGATGAATAAATATTTGGAAAATAACTTTTACAAATCACTTAATTTAAGACGAACGGCTTATCGTCCTTTAGAGAAATTTAAAGCTGAGCATATTGTTCCTACGGAAAAAGATGACCGTTGGCGAGGACAACTTTTACGAGGTTATGTGCACGATGAATCTGCCAGTTTACTCGGAGGAGTAGCAGGAAATGCAGGACTTTTTTCGAATGCAAATGATTTGGGGATTATGTTTCAGATGCTGCTGAATGGAGGAACTTACGGAGCGCAAAAATATCTTAAACCAAAAACAATTCAACAATTTACTACAGCAAAATATAGTAATCATCGAGGACTTGGATTTGTGGTCAAGGGGAGGAAAGGATCTAATTACGTGTCTTCGTCAGCCTCGAAAAAAACTTTTGGGCACACCGGTTTTTCAGGAACTTGCGTTTGGGTTGATCCTGGAAATGATTTGATTTTTATTTTCCTTTCCAATCGAATTCATCCTAATAAATCAAATACAAAATTATATCGAAACCAAGTTCGACGGAGAATTCATGATGTGATTTATAAGTCGTTGGACACTTATAAAAAAAGTGAGAAAGAGGAGGAGAGAGTTATGGTTAATTTGTGAAAAAAGTAAATTACTCCAACCCAAATTTATTTTATTATATTTCTTGGGTAGCACTTTCCACGTAGTGGTCTGCTTCCGCAGATCTGAGATGTTTTTTTAGTTCTGCTGAAGTAGATCACCACGTAACTTCATTAAAACCAAAACCCATTCTTCCCCATCTCCAATTTGATAAGTTTTGATCACCTCAAAACCTACTTTTTCATGTGCGCGCAATGAGCGATAATTTCTCGAAGCAATTTCAGTAATGATGTAGTCAAAATCATTACACATTCTTTTTTTCATTTCAGCATAAAGTCCTGCAAAAACTCCTTGACCACGATGTGATTTGGCTACGCAAGCTTGTCCCATGGTAAAGAATTTTGATTCTCCCAGAGGTAATCCTTCGTAAATTATATAATCAATTTGATCAAACATTTCAATCAAAACTGGTATTTCATATTTCCATTCAGGAAGCTCAACCAAAGTGTAACCGATCACTTTTCCCTCTTCCTTGGCAATGATATGACCGTAGGGCGAATTCATCCGAGTCAATAAATTTAAGTCGTGCTCGACGGTTACAAAACCTTGAGATGCTAGTTCATCAGGCGTAATATTTCGTTGCAAATTGATGCGTTGCAATTCGAGGATGCCTTTTAATTCTTCCTTGGTGGTGGATATTCCGTAAGTGACCATTTTTACTTTTTTTAAAATTAATTCGCCCAGCCGTACCAAAAACTATTTAGCTTTTGTTTTAATTCAGCTGCATCATTTTTATATTTTTTAGGCAGATCAGAAGTGGCAATTTTCCCTAATTCTTCTTTCGCCTTTTCTCGATTCTTATTTCCCAAAAGCATTAAAATTTGATTCCATTGAGCTGCTTCAAAGTTGACATTTTCCAAATGGTAAGTTGTATTGTTTTTATTTTTTAAAACAAAATCATAAGCTTCGAGGGCTTTTGGAAAATCCTTTTTCTTGTAAAAAAATTCGGCAGACCAATATTGTTGTTCGAGATATTTGACATTTGTAATTGTATTGTTATCAATTACAGTAGGTGCCTCAACATTGGAATTATTTATTTGGGTGGGTTGGAAATATTGAGTTATAATGGTGGCATTACTGTAACTTTCGCTGCTCCACATGACCGATCCAAAAAATCCAATGATGATGATTAAACCAACGACAGGTAGCCATTTTTGCCAAGTTGTTTGTCGGGGTCTTTTTAATTCATTCTCTTTTCTAAAACTCATATTTATTTTTTTCCTTTAAAGATTAACTCCCCGTTGAGCTTAATTTCCTTTTTTTTTAAGAAGATATTCATCGAGTCACTTCCTCAATATAATTCGGGTAATCCGTAATAATTCCATCCACACCTATTTCAATCATTTTTTTCATGTCCTCTTTTTTGTTGACGGTCCAAGGAATTACTTTGATGTTTTTTTCATGCATTCCATCAATCACTTCTTTAGAAAGTAACTTGAAATACGGACTATAAATATCTGGTTTAAAAGTAAGTTTTTTCAAATTATCTTCTGGCGAGTCTTCATTGGCAATTAAATAGGCGACGACCATCGCAGGATTTTGTCGATTTATTTCTTCCAAAATATCAATGTCAAAGGATTGCAAATTGCAACGATTTTCAATTCCAGTTGCTTGACAAGCTTCCAAAACTAGCCGAACATATTCGTCAGGATGAGGCGTTAATTTTCCATAATAAGCCTCCTCACTTTTTATTTCAATATCAAAATTTGGTTTGGCTCTTCCTGTTTTTTTACAAAAATCATCAACCGCCTTGACCATATCATTTAATGATGGTTTGTGAACTTTCATCGGTTGCTGATCTGGAAAACGTTCGTTGCCTCGACTACCTACGTCATACTTTTTGATTTCCTCATAAGTCATTTCGTAGAGTAAAATGTTTTTTTCTTCCGCTTCTAAAATTGGTTTCCCATCAGGATGCGAACTGATTTTATCATTGAACCAAGGCTCGTGAGTGATGATGACTTTTTTGTCTATGGAAATCGCAACATCGAGTTCCAAGGTTGTCACGGGATATTCCAATGCTTTGATAAAAGCAGGAATGGTATTTTCTGGAAGCAATCCACGTGCACCTCGATGACCTTGCCAATCGATGGATTTTTCTTTTGTTGATTTGGACATTTTTGTTGAGTTTGAAATGATGTTTTTCGAGTTTTTAGGGCTACATGAAAAACAAAAAACAAGAAGGATAAAGATAAAAATTTGCACGATTATTTTTTTATGTAAATATCTAAAATTCAATGTTAACTAAGGATGAAATTTTTGAGAGAAATAAAACTGTTGACGGCGGAGGGTTAACGTACATGTATTAACTTAGTTTTTTTACATATGTTCTTACTTTATTCAGCAATTATCGG
>Ga0115005_10000580_pt1 | contig 28301 bp, 26 predicted proteins | sample ArcOceMetagenome_FD_87163 | JGI IMG/M metagenome (GOLD analysis project Ga0115005, IMG submission 87163) | Marine eukaryotic phytoplankton communities from Arctic Ocean - Arctic Ocean - Greenland ARC118M Metagenome | ecosystem: Environmental > Aquatic > Marine > Oceanic | place: Arctic Ocean...
CCATTATTGCCTTCTGTAGTTGCATAGGCGTATGCTTGCCATAAATTTATGTCTTCATCAAAATATTGATACACTTTAACATCTCGCCATGAAGAACTAACACCTGAAATAGTGCCTACTTCAATAGGAGCGGTTGGGTCTGTAACGTTAACAACAATTACGCCATTTATTACACCCATAATGGCAAATTCATTACCTGTATTTAAATCTACATGCCCCCAAATATCATTACCAGCACTAGGTGAACTAGACATTTCAGATAAAGGAAAATGAGCAAGCAAATCGACATTATTACAATCGAATACATCAGCCTTACCACTTACACATGCTTCATTAGATTGGCTTTGGCTTAACTGATGATAACCCAGAAGTTTTTGTTCTAAATCTTTATCTTCACTAAAGGCCTTACCATCTGCAATGACTCTGAAACCATTTTTTCTTAATTCACTCACCATATCAGTTGGAATATTATATAAAGTAGTGACATTAGATTGAGGGCTTTGTGATTGATAATGATCGAAACGATTATAGCCACCTAAAACGGGTACGAGCGCACTTTTTAAAAAGAACAACTCCTCGCTAGACGTAATTGTAAATTCACCTGATGACACAAGAACTTTATCGCCTTTGTTGGCTTGGCTCACAGCATACGCTATTGTTTTACAGGGTCTAAGGACATTATCACAGCGCTCTTTGTCTACGCCATTGTTAGCGACAAATCTAGATTTGTCATGCTCTGAATGGGCAAATGTATTTGAAGGAAGAATGAAAGTTGCTATTGAAATAATGGCAATTCCGATAGGTAATGATAATTTAACCATAATATGCTCGTTTCTTTATTTTACTGTTCAATTTTTGATGGCTTTACCATAGCAAGTTAACGTACAATTTAAAACCAAGCAGTTAACAACTCTTTAACTTTATGTAAGTATTATTTTGCATTTACTGATTAAGCCTTATTAAAATGACCCGCTATATATTAAAAAAACCTCTGTTAGGCACTATTACTTTATTGTTGAGTGTAACTCTACTATCAGGGTGTTTTGAACAAACAAGCACTCAAAAAGTTTTATTCAAGCCTGTATATGAAAATATGCGTTTGAATTGTGAAAGCAGCTTCAATACTAAAAATGAGCAACAGATAAAAAATGGCGAGCTTAAAAAGTGGCAGTATCAACAATTACAATTCTACATATATGGTGTTGAAGTTAATACGAGAATCAATGGATGGCAGCAATGGGGAATGACATCAAATTCAAATCAAGCAAGTAATATCGCTTTATTGGGCGAAACGTGTAATGAAAATCAGAAAGCGTCTAATTGGCAACTTGAGTTAGAGCCTTTAGATTCTTCGATAGATATTACCGATATTCGTTTTACCTTAGGTGTGCCTTTTGAGCTGAATCACCTTAACCCCTTAACACAGCCCAGCCCGATAAATGACTCGTCAATGTTTTGGGGGTGGAGAGGTGGCCATAAATTTATACGTATAGAGTTATTTTCACAAGGTGATGATTGGCTGTTTCATTTAGGCTCAACAGGGTGTAAAGCGTTGAGCCCTGTTCGTGCGCCGAAAAGTGAATGTTTGCATCCTAATCGTGTGAGAGTTTCTCTACCTTTTACAGAGAAAACATCAGCAATCAAATTTGATCTAGCTGTTTTGTTAAACGATATAGCACTCACACGTGACAATAGTTGCCAATCAGCCGTTGATGAAGAAAGTTGTAAAGTACTCTTTAAAAACTTAGATATGGCAGCGAATAGTAGTAATGAATCATTGTTATTTACAGCACAATAAAATGGGTATACGACTTTTGAATTTAGCTAAATTATCGATACAAGTTTTTTTTGTCACCAGTGTCTTTCTGACATTACAGTCATGTAGTGATAAAAAAGAACAAAACAATGATTATCAATGGCCGATTATAGAAGGTTTCCCTAAGCCACAAGTGCCGAACGATAATCCAATGACTCAAGCAAAAGTCAACTTAGGTAAAGCTCTCTTTTTTGATAAAAACTTATCAGCCAACCAACAACAAGCGTGTGCCAGTTGTCACCAGCAAGCGTTTGCCTTTGGTGAAAATATTCCGCACTCATTCGGTAGTACTAAACAAAAACATCGACGAAATTCTGCAGCTTTAGTTAACATCGCTTATAACAAAACATTAACTTGGGCACATGACGGTTTAACGTCAATCGAGCAACAAATCCTTTTACCCATGTTTGGAGAGTCACCAATTGAGCTAGGCATAACCGGTCATGAAAAAGAGGTATTAGCACGATTTGAAACAGCTAATTATCAACTTTTATTTTCAGAGGCATTTCCAGACAAACTGATCAGTTTTGATCTCATTGTAAAAGCATTAGCGAGTTATGTGCGCAGTTTGATTTCTTTAAACTCGCCTTTTGATACCTATGCGTATTTGGCCGATGACGACGCTATTTCAGCATCTGCTTTACGCGGGATGAATTTATTTTTTTCTGAAAGGCTCGAGTGTCATCATTGTCACGGCGGATTTAATTTTACCCAGTCGACAAGTCATGAAAAACAACTTATTGACCGCAGACCCTTCCATAATACTGGCTTGTATAATGTCACTCGTGACAACAATACGAATAAGTCAGGTTACCCAAAACATGATACAGGTTTGTCTGAAATATCAACCTCAGCAAGAGATGATGGTCGATTTAGAGCACCCACATTACGTAATATTGAGGTGAGTGCACCTTATATGCATGACGGTAGTATTGCCAGCTTATCTGAGGTTATTGATTTCTATGCTGCAGGCGGACGAAATGTTACTACAGGAGAATTTCAAGGCGATGGTCGGGAAAATCTATTGAAAAGCCAATTTATCAAAGGTTTTATTTTAACAGCAGAAGAAAAAACAGACTTAATTAATTTCTTGAAAACCCTCACAGATCAAACCTTTTTATCTGATCCTAAGCATGTTGTAACAGAGTAAAACTGAGATAAGTTCAGGTAGTAAGTTAATTAAAGACAAAAAAAATCCAGTAATTAATTACTGGATTTTTTATTATCTACTTTAAGATGAAGGATTTATTCACCGTCTAAGAAACTTTTCAGTTGCTCAGAGCGAGAAGGGTGACGTAGCTTACGTAACGCCTTGGCTTCAATTTGACGAATACGTTCACGTGTAACATCAAACTGCTTACCCACTTCTTCTAAAGTATGATCAGTATTCATATCGATACCAAAGCGCATTCTTAACACTTTAGCTTCACGAGCCGTTAAGCCAGCTAATACTTCGTGAGTAGCAAATTTCAAGTTTTCAGCCGTAGCCGAATCAACCGGTAATTCACCACTACCATCTTCAATAAAATCACCTAAGTGTGAATCTTCGTCATCACCAATAGGGGTTTCCATTGAAATAGGTTCTTTAGCTATTTTCAGTACTTTACGAATTTTATCTTCCGGCATTATCATGCGTTCAGCTAATTCTTCAGGTGTTGGTTCACGTCCCATTTCTTGCAACATTTGACGAGAAATACGATTTAATTTATTAATCGTTTCGATCATATGTACTGGGATACGAATCGTTCTGGCTTGGTCAGCAATTGAACGAGTGATCGCTTGACGGATCCACCACGTTGCATATGTTGAAAACTTGTAACCACGACGGTATTCAAATTTATCAACCGCTTTCATCAAACCAATGTTACCTTCTTGAATTAAATCCAAGAACTGTAAACCACGGTTGGTATATTTTTTAGCAATTGAAATAACTAAACGTAAGTTAGCTTCAACCATTTCTTTTTTCGCACGACGAGCCTTAGCTTCACCGATAGACATACGACGGTTAATATCTTTAATACCGTGTACATTTAAGAACGTTTCTTTTTCTAATTGATTTAATTTATAAATACAACGTTCAACGTCTAATTCAATATCAGATAATTTTACTGAGTAAGCATGACCTGCAGCTTTCTGTTCATTAAACCAATCTTTAGAGGTTTCATTACCTGGAAAAATTTTGATAAACGTTGTTTTAGGCATGCCAGCACCAACAACACAGTGCTTCATGATTAAACGTTCTTGAATACGTAATCTATCCATTACGCTACGCATGTTTTTAACAAGCTTATCAAAAAGTTTAGGAATTAAACGGAATTCTTTAAATACTTCAGCTAGTGCATCAATAGCAGCTTGTGCATCTTTATGACCGCGACCTTTAGCATCAATAACTTTATTTGCTTTTTCATAAGCATTGCGAAGTAATGTGAACTTTTCTTTAGCAAGCTCAGGACAAGGACCTGTATCTTCTTCTTCCTCGTCTTCATCTTCAGCATTTGCTTTGTCTTCATCACTCAGTTCTTCTTTTGAAAGCTCTGAGCCAATATGAGTTGCCGCTGCTGGTATTTCTTCTTCTTCTGCATCAGGGTCTAAAAATCCAACAATAATGTCAGTTAAGCGTACTTCTTCAGCTTCAAAATTGTCCCACATATCGAGCAAAAAATTGATTGCAGGCGGATATTCAGCAACACTGCGCTGAACTTCTTTAATGCCTTCTTCAATACGCTTAGCGATAACAATTTCGCCTTTACGTGTTAATAGTTCAACCGTACCCATTTCACGCATATACATACGTACTGGATCTGTTGTTCTACCAATTTCGCTTTCAACCGTAGCAAGTGCTTGGGCTGCAGCTTCAGCTGCATCTTCATCAGTATTACCTTCTGTCATCATCAAAGTATCTTGATCTGGAGCAGTTTCGAATACTTGAATACCCATGTCGTTGATCATTCTAACGATGTCTTCAACTTGGTCTGAATCGATTATGTCTTGTGGTAGGTGATCGTTAACTTGAGCAAAAGTTAAGTAACCTTGCTCTTTACCTTTGGTAATGAGCTCTTTAAGTCTAGATTGTGGGGCTTGATTCATTGACGAGTGTCCACCTAAATTATGGCTATCAAAATGAAAACAGTAAGCCAGAAATTATAGCTAATTGCTTAGTATATTACCAGCGTTAAACTACGTTCAACTTATTTTTTGCTTGCTACGCACTTAACAAACTGTGCAATTCTTGTTTCTCACTTTTACTTAAACCACTTTTATGTTCTTTGGCAAGCAATTGCTCTGTGCGTTGTTCAATAAATATATTTAAAAAACTTTCTATTACATCAATAAACATCGACTCCGCATTTTCAGGTTCAACATGATGTTGTAAGCACATCAATTTTGTCAGTTGATTACCTTCTGTGGTGCCTCTAAAGTGTTCAATGAGTTGCGCACTGTTAATGTTGGAGTTCTGTTTACATAGAACTAACAAACTATTGAGCAAGGGAATGCCTGGCATATCGAGCTGTTGTAAAATAGTAATATCTGGTAATGCACTTATTATATGGGGGTGTTCAAGTAATAATGCAATAGCAAGACGTAATGGTGTTATTTTACTTTGTCTTTTTGCTGCGTTAGCCTTATTGTTTTGTATGTTCTTTTTACGTAATTCTTCTAATCGTTTTTCGTTACCACGAGCAAATTTATTAGCCAACTCGGTTAAAATGGAGTCTTTCAATGTACTATCAGGAAGTTTATTCAAATAGGGTTGAAATAATTCAATCATTTTGGATTTCCCTTCAAGTGAATTCATATTAACTTGTAAAGAAAGATGATCAAAAAGAAATACCGATAACGGTGTTGCATTATCCAATATATTTTCGAAAGCTATCTGTCCTTGCTCCCTAATTAACGAATCAGGATCTTCCCCATCAGGTAAAAATACAAATTTTAACGAGTAGCCGTCTTGAATCAACGGTAGGGCGTTATCCATGGCTCGCCATGCGGCATCTCGACCTGCACGATCACCGTCATAACAACAAATAACTTCTTTAACCGTTCTAAATAATGTTTGTAATTGTTCTGGTGTAGTCGCGGTTCCTAATGATGCAACTGCATAAGTAACGCCGTGTTGTGCAAGCGCAACAACATCCATATATCCTTCAACCACAACTAAGCGGGATAATTGCTTATTTGCTTGTTTCGCTTCCCATAAACCGTAGAGTTCTTGGCCTTTATGATAAATACGTGTTTCCGGTGAATTTAAGTATTTTGGCGTACCATCACCTAAAACTCTGCCGCCAAAACCAACGACGCGACCACGTTTGTCACGAATGGGAAATTGAATACGACCTCGAAAACGATCATAAGGGCGATTTTTATCACCGGGGATCGCCATACCTAAATCAACAAGTTGTTGCGTGGTTTGCGGGTTTACACCAAAAGTGCCCATCATACCATCCCACGCATCGCTGATATAACCAATACCAAAACGCTTAACAACCTCGCCACTTAAATCGCGACCTTTTAAATATTCAATGGCGGTATCTTTATCTTTAGCAACTTTTAACTGTTGCTGATAAAAACGGCTGATTTTTTCCATCAGTTCGTAATCATCTTGTTTTTGTTGATGAGCTTGTTGTTGTTTTTTTTGTTGAGCGGGACTTTGATTGTTTTTCTCGCGAGGCACTTCCATGTTGTAATGAGAAGCAAGTTCTTCAATGGCATCAGGAAATTCTAAACGATCAAACTCCATTAGAAAAGAAATGGCATTACCGTGTTCACCACAACCAAAGCAATGATAAAACTGTTTATCTTGGCTAACGCTGAATGAGGGAGATTTTTCTGTATGAAAAGGGCAGCAAGCTTGGTAGTTTTTGCCTGCCTTTTTTAATGGCACTCGAGAGTCGATCAGCTCAACAATATCAGCGCGTGCTAATAAATCATCAATAAACTGTCGAGGGATCATACCAGCCATTATTGCTCTTTCTTTGGTTGTTTGTGCGAAGTTTATTTTAAACCTAAATAACCCAAAGTGGATAGGTGTTTTTTAGTTTCTCGCTAAGGTGAAACGTTATAGGCGCTTTAAATAAACAAAAAAGCCGTAAAATAAATTTCACGGCTTTAAAATATTTTTATATAAGATGAAGATAGTAAGCTTTTATTACAACCCTTTATGCATTTAATGTATTACGAACTTGGCCACTTACTGCGCCTAAGTCTGCTTTACCCTGCATTAAAGGTTTTAATATCGCCATTACTTTACCCATGTCTGCCATTGAAGCAGCACCGGTATCGTTAATCGCTTGAGTCACTAACTGACTAATTTCTGCATCTGTAAGCGGTTGCGGCAGAAAAAATTCTATCGCAGTTACTTCTTCAGCTTCTTTAGCGGCTAGTTCATCTCGACCACCCTCAGTAAACATCTTGATTGACTCTCTGCGTTGTTTAACCATTTTGGTTAAAATCGCAATGACATTGTCATCAGTTGCTTCGAGGTTATGATCAATTTCAGCTTGCTTAACAGCTGATATTGCCATGCGAATAACGCCAAGACGACATTTGTCTTTAGCACGCATAGCCATTTTCATTTCATCTCTGAGTTGATTTATTAAACTCATATATTACTCGATAGTCTTAAATACTACTAAGGTATCTTAGTACATGCGAACGCGGCGAGCGTTTTCACGAGAAACTTTTTTAGCAGCGCGTTTAACGGCAGCAGCTTTCTTACGTTTACGTTCCCAAGTAGGCTTTTCGTAAGATTCGCGACGGCGAACTTCTGAAAGTATTCCTGCTTTTTCACATGAACGTTTAAAACGACGTAATGCAACGTCAAATGGTTCGTTTTCTCTAACTTTAATTACTGGCATGTACTTTGTACCTTAATATGTATCTATATAATTGGTGTATAGCTTAAGCATTATTGCTTCGCAAACACCCACTCTATCAAAATTGGGTGACGTATTCTAAAGCGAAGGACTAGTTAAAGTAAAGTGTAATGTCTGTTAAAGCTAAAATAAGGTGGTGTAATATTTAATAGGGCGTTAAAATCGCCAGATAAAGTGAAGTAAACGTTATTTAGCATCTTAAGGTTAAGGGTATTATGCGAATTTTAGGTATAGAAACATCTTGTGATGAAACAGGCATTGCTATTTACGATGATGGAAATGGTGACTTACCAGAAGGTATTGTTGCACACCGTCTCTATAGTCAAATAGCTGTTCATGCAGATTATGGCGGAGTCGTTCCTGAATTGGCATCGCGAGATCACGTACGTAAAACCATTCCTTTAATTAAAGAAGTTTTAAAAGAAGCTAATTTAACACCCGCTGATTTAGACGGTGTTGCTTATACCGCTGGACCTGGTTTAGTCGGTGCATTATTAGTCGGTTGTTCAATTGGCAGAAGTTTAGCCTATGGTTGGGGTTTGCCTGCAGTGCCTGTTCATCACATGGAAGGACACTTATTGGCGCCCATGTTAGAAGAAAACGTACCAGACTTTCCTTTTGTTGCTTTACTCGTTTCAGGTGGGCACACCATGCTCGTACGCGTTGATGGAATTGGTCAGTATGAAATGCTCGGTGAGTCAGTTGATGATGCTGCGGGTGAAGCGTTTGATAAAACTGCAAAGCTACTTGGGCTTGATTACCCAGGTGGCCCAGCCTTATCTAAAATGGCTGAAAAAGGGACTAAAGGGCGTTTCACCATGCCACGTCCGATGACCTCACGTCCAGGTTTAGATTTTAGCTTTAGTGGTTTAAAAACGGCTGCGGGTACTATTATCCGAAAAGAAATTGAGCTTCAAAAATCACAAGGCAATCAAGGGATGGATGAACAAACTCATGCAGATGTTGCCTATGCCTTTCAAGAAGCGGTGGTTGAGACTTTAGCGATTAAATGTCGCCGAGCTTTACAACAATGTGAATTAAAACGTTTAGTGATTGCCGGGGGTGTTAGCGCGAACACGTCATTACGAGAAAAATTAGGAGAAATCACAAAAAAATTGGGCGGTGAAGTTTTCTACCCACGCCCCGAATTCTGTACAGATAACGGCGCGATGATCGCTTATGCTGGCTTACAACGTTTGAAAGCAGGAACTGATGCAGATTTATCGTTTAAAGCCACGCCACGTTGGCCATTGGATACTTTGTCCGCTGTTTAGTGCTTAGCGCATCAATTGGCGTGGTAATTATTTGGATGTGTTTTTAAAGGAAACTTTACTCTCATGTCCTTTCATTAATCGCCATATATTGTCCTTATGACGAAATATAATTAACACAGAAAGCATCATCACAGGGTACATGTATAAAGGTTTTAACAGCCAAATATAAAAAGGAGCAAGGGATACAGTCATAATGGCTGCTAAACTTGAGTAGCGAGTGAAAACTATCAGGCTAACCCAAGTCAAAATCAATAATCCGCCTAAATCTAAACCGATGGGTAATAATACGCCAAGTGCAGTTGCAACGCCTTTTCCTCCCTGAAAATTAAAGAATATTGGGTACATATGCCCTAAACAAGCAGCGAGCGCGATGAGTCCTAAATTGAGCGGCTCTAGGCCAAGAAAATAAGCGCCCCATACTGGAATAGTGCCTTTAAGAATATCAAAGCCTAATACTAATGAAGCTATAAATTTATTACTGATACGCAAAACATTTGTTGCGCCGGGGTTGTTTGAGCCCGTCGAACGAGGATCGGGAAGCTTTAATAACTTACATAATAAAATAGCACTAGAAATCGAGCCGACCAGATAGGCAGCAATGATCATCATCAATGTGAGTAATAAAGTGATAATACCAAGATCTCCAAGTTTATTGTTAAAACTATTATTGTTTGCCACAAATTTTAACAACTTTCGATATTCTATCGTGTCGTAATCGCAATGCAAATAAGTTTTTCTTTAGCGTCTATTAATAAAAAAAAGTTAATTGATCAGCGACCCTAGTTTTTATACCTTTGCACAGGTAAAATCGCCCTTTATTTTAGTTATTTCCAGCATATTGCTAATTTTATTTTTAATTACTGATTAAAGACGGGTAGAGATTAATGGATAAAGTTCATATTGTAGGCCTAAACATTCAGACCACGATAGGTTTCTTTGAGTGGGAAAAACAGATCAAGCAAACGTTAGTGATTGATTTAGCAATGGGGTGGAATACAGCGCTAGCTGCAGAAAATGATGAACTTGCTAAAACACTAGACTATGCCGAAATATCGGAAAAAATTGCTGAGTTTGCCAATAATAACCCTGTTGATTTAATTGAAACATTAGCAGAACGCATGGCTAAATTTTTGATGGAAACTTATCATATTCCTTGGCTTAAGTTGAAAGTAGCAAAGCCAAATGCGGTACATAATGCCTTAACAGTTGCCGTTGAAATTGAACGTGGTAGCGAATCAAATAATGATCAACAGATGTAATGGCCCGTTTATATATTTCACTGGGCAGCAATGTTGAACGTCACCACTACGTAAGTAAGGGGTTGACTGCACTTGAATCGTTTTTTGGTGAATTAACGTTATCATCATTATTCGCAAGTAAAGCGGTTGGCTTCGATGGCGCTGAATTTTATAATATGGTTGTGGGTGCAAGCACCAAGCTTACTGTTGAACAAGTGGCAAAAGCACTTCGCGATATAGAATTTGCTAATGGCCGAGAAATTGATGCGAAAAAATATAGCCCTCGTACCCTAGACTTAGATTTATTACTCTTCGATGACTTAGTGCTCGAAACGCCTGCACAAATTCCACGAGCCGAAATTACAGAAAATGCTTTTGTACTTTGGCCACTTGCTGAAGTCGCACCATTACTCAAACACCCTATTTTAGAAAACTCGTATCAGCAACTTTGGCAAAGGTACGATAAATCCAAGCAACAAATTACGATTGTAGACTTTTCTTGGCTAAGCTCATTAGAAAAATCATACACTTCAATATCGAAAAATAAAAAGGAATAGAATTACTAATGACCATCACAGAGATATTTATTTTAGCTATTTTACAAGGTTTAACGGAGTTTTTACCTGTATCAAGTTCTGCGCATTTAATATTACCCTCGGCAGTCTTAGGTTGGAAAGACCAAGGTATTGGCCTTGATGTGGCTTTGCATGTAGGGACTTTGCTTGCCGTTGTTTTATATTTCCGTAAAGACGTAGCCAATATGGCCATCGCTTGGGTTGGCAGTATTAAAGGTGATAATACTCGTTTTGAAGGTAAACTTGCTTGGTGGATATTATTTGCCACGATCCCGTTAGGTCTCTTTGGTTTACTCGGTAAAGACTTTATTGAAGCACATTTGCGTACCGCCGCTGTCATTGCTGCAACGACGTTAATTTTTGGTTTTTTATTAGGATATGCTGATATAAAAGCCGGTAAAAGAAAAGCGTCTGAGCATGTTGATTTTGAAAAACTAGGCTTTAAAGGTGCAATGCTTATTGGTATAGCACAAGCAATAGCACTTATTCCTGGTACATCGCGTTCAGGTATAACCATGACTATCGGTTTAATGCTTGGGTTAAGTCGAGAAAACGCCGCACGATTTTCCTTTTTACTTTCAATTCCTGCTATTGCGATGGCGGGTAGCTATTTAACGTTAAAATTAATTACCGAGTCAGGACCCGTTGATTGGAATGCCATTGGACTTGGCAGTGTGTTAGCTTTTTTTAGTGCTTATGCTTGTATTCATTACTTCCTCATTTTACTTGAAAAAGTAGGCATGATGCCATTTGTTATATACCGGTTAGTACTAGGTGTAGCATTACTTTGGTTCGTACTTGGCTAATTGGACTTAATTGAACTAAATCGAATTAGATATCGTACATACAGTAAATAAAAAAATAATAATAAAGATAAAATATAACATTTGAATTTATTTTCAAATGTTTACCTTATATAAATATAAAATACAAAAAGTGAGTAATAAATGAATTTATCATTAACCGAAGAACAAATGATGATTCAAGATATGGCAAAAAAATTCGCTGAAAGTGAATTAGCTCCAGTAGCCGCCGAACTTGATGAAACCCAAGATCAAACACTTTTCCTTAATAACCTTGCGCAATTAACAGAACTTGGGTTTATGGGCTTAAACATTAAAGCGGAATATGGTGGTGTGGAAGCTGGTACGGTTGCTTTTAGTTTAGCAATAACAGAAATTGCTCGGGCTTGTGCTTCAACTGCAGTCACAACTTCTGTCACAAATATGGTTGCAGAAGTTATTCAGGCCGTAGGTAATGAAGAACAAAAACAGAAGTATTTACCTAAAATATGCAGCGGCGAATATAAAGCAGGCGCATTTTGTTTAACAGAGAATAATGCCGGCTCAGACCCCGCAGGGATGAAAACGTCAGCAGTACTCGACGGCGATGAATACGTATTAAATGGCAGTAAACTGTATATTACCAGTGCTAGCTTTGCCGATATTTTTGTTGTTTGGGCAGTAACTGATGCAGAGGCACCAAAGGGTAAAGGTATTTCATGTTTCTTAGTAGAAGCAAATACACCGGGTATTACGGTAAGTAAGCCAGAAGAAAAAATGGGACAAAAAGCATCACCAACCAATGAAGTGAGCTTTACTGATTGTCGTATACCCGCTAACGCGATGATGGGTAAAGAAAACAAAGGGTTTGGTGTAGCGGTTGGTGAACTAGCAGGCGGTCGAATTGGTATTGGTTCATTAGCCTTAGGTATTGGTCTAGCCGCGATGGATTACGCACGTGCATTTATTACTGAGCGTAAGCAATTTGGTCAAGCATTATCAAACTTTCAAGGCTTACAGTGGAAGCTCGCTGAACGTTATACTGATTTGGAAGCGGCGAGATTATTACTTATGCAAGCGGCTTATACGAAAGAGCAAGGGTTGCCGTTTGGTAAAGCTGCTTCTATGGCAAAACTATTTGCTGCTGAGAAAGCGAATACCGCTTGTTACGATGCGTTGCAATTAATGGGGGGAGGCGGTTATATTAAAGAATACCCGTTAGAGCGAATGGCGCGTGATGTTCGTATTACCACTATTTATGAAGGCACGAGCGAGATCCAGAAAATAATTATTGCCCGTGAGTTATTGCACGAAATTTAATTTTATCTTGTTTAACAAATCTAGAGCTGAATTCCTTAACATAACAGGAGTTCAGCTTTTTGCGTTTAACCCTTGAGCTTTCAATAATTGCCCCAAAATAAAGGGTATAGGCGCTTATCAATATAAAAAATGGAAATGAATGTGACTACAAATGCTATTGAAGTAACGTTAGAAAACTTTCAACAAATTATTTTAGAAGAATCGAAAACTAAACCTGTTTTAGTTGATTTTTGGGCAGAACAAGTCCCTGAAAGTTTACAATTAAGAGATAAACTTGCGGCAGATTTAAATGGATTTGAATCGCATGTTTTATTCGCAACTGTTGACTGTCAAACTCAGCAGCAAATCGCTCAGCAGTTTGGTATCCAAGGACTCCCTACCGCTATTTTAGTGAAAGATGGACAGCCACTTGATGGGTTAACTGGGCCACAAAGTGATGACAATATAAAAGAATTTTTAGCGAAACACTTACCTAAAAAAGAAGATTTGTTGCTCGCTCAAGCACAACAGTTGTTAGCAGATAATAATGTTAATGATGCATTCACAGTCATCAACAGTGCCTATCAATTAGATAGTGAGCGTGCCGATATAAAGTTGATTTTTTCAGATGTTTATTTACAAACAGGTAAAATAACTGAAGCAGAAGCATTACTCAGTACTATTTTGATGGTGGATCAAGACAGTTATTATCAAGCACTGGTTGCTAAGTTAGAGCTTGCTACCCAAGCAGCTGATTCTCCAGAAATAAATGCACTAGAAGCGCAGTTAGCCAATGATATTGATAATATTGAATTGCAGCACCAACTTGTCGCACAATACAGCCAAGTTAATCGTCAAGAAGAAGCATTAGTCTTACTTTTTCGTTTAATGCAAAAAGACAGTAGCGATGCAGTAAGTAAAACGTTATACCTTGATGTGCTAAAGTCGTTACCTGATGGTGATTCATTAGCGAATAAATATCGTAGAAAACTATATACCTTGATGTATTAATTTAAGATAAAAATCATTGATACAAAGTCTCACTTATAATTTATAAAAGATAAGTAAGTGAGACTCGAAATGGGACTTATTCTAAATTTGAAAGTGAATATTGAAACTACAAAAAAATGTTCATATCAAATCTGACCATGATGTTTAGCCAAAAGCGGATAATGATTCAACTTCATGTTCTGTAGGCTTAAGTTTACTCACAAATGTTTGTCTGAACTTCGCTAACTTTGGTGAAACAATTACCTGACAATAAGGCGTATTAGGGTTGTTGTTGAAATAATCTTGATGAAAAGCTTCACCAGAAAAGAACACTGAACTTTCTGTCACCTCTGTTACTACAACCGCATCAAACATATCACATGCATTGATCTCAGTAATAACTTTCAAGGCTAATGCTTGTTGTTCTTTATTGTGATAAAAAATGCCTGAACGATACTGAGTGCCTATATCGTTACCTTGGCGATTTAGCTGGCTAGGATCATGTAGTGTGAAAAAAACTTCTAATATCTCACGAGCACTGATCTCAGTGGTATCAAAAGTTAATTGCACGACTTCGGCATGCCCACTTTCACCTGAACAAACGTCTTCATAAGTTGCTAGCGCTGCATTGCCGCCCATATAACCTGATATTGCCGATTTAATTCCAACTAATTGTATAAATGCCGCTTCAATACACCAAAAGCAACCGCCAGCTAGCGTGATTTTTTCTTCATGTGATGACATTAATTAACTCTTACTATGTGTGATTAAAGCAACTTTACAGCAATAGCCATTTAGAAGTCTATACGTTTTTATTTGAAATTATAAAAAAAATTTTTTGATCCGCTAAAAACAGTAAAGTTAGCGTAATAACAGCGAATAACCTCAATCAAAATAAAAGCTTAAGCATCTGTTTTTTATTATAATTAATGGATTTTATGTGTTGAGTAATTGCATGGTGTTGCAATGGTTATTCAGCTTATACTAATATTTTTTGTAAATGTAATTTTGGCATATGAACTTTCTTGGATACTGTTAATTACTGCTATTTAAATTGAAGCGCTAGTTACTTTGTGGAGTTATTCATATTATCGTTCAGGTAAGGAAGCTGACTGGTTTACTTAACTTGGACAAATTTTCACAGAGATATTATCCGGTCATTTATTCTTTATTACAGAGGTGGAGCAACTAATACTTTTGCTTCCTTGTTACTCTTTCTTATTTTATTGCCGTAATAACATTAACACCATTATTTTTTAGCGCACTAGCACTTTTAGCTATAGCTTCATACAACAAGTCTTAAAATTTAATAACGGTAATTTTTCAGCAACTGCACGTCAGCTTTCTATGTACCGAAGAACGCTACAAAAAAACCAACGATTAACACAGCAGTTGATTAAACGTTAGCCTTGGAAATCATAAGCAATATGTTGATGAAATCTAAGTGTTAATTCATCTTTATTTATCGGGATTTCAAGCTCGGTAGCCAATAAACGCATGGCTTGCTCTATTTGATTAACAAACCTTCCATAACCACTATTTTGTGAATCTTCGGTAGTCGCAACGAAAATAAATTGTACATTATCAACTAGCTCATCGGCTTTCCATTTACTCACCAAACCACATGGACTTTGCTTAGGGTTGTAGCCTAACATTTGTAATTCACCCATTTTTGAAATGATTTCATGCAAACTGTATCGAACAATTGGCACTAACCCATTTGCGATTAACGCGCCATTATTCAAATTAAATCGCTTTGCTACAAGTGAAAATGTGTCTGTTAAATAAGTGTACAAAGGATTGTATGGATCTTTAGAATTGGCATCAATATCCACTAAGCTTAATAAACGATTATTAATGGTTAAGTTAATAACGGCATAACTGATGGCTGAACATTCCGGTGAAATTGCTACGTCTTGTGCCTTATAACGTTCATCAATAGGTCGTAATTTATGTGCTTGAGTGCCTAGACATCCTTTGTTTTTGGCAAATAAATCATAAGTAAGATGTTGGTGATCACGTAATCTAATCGCCTTAGAAGGTAAGTTTATTTGTTGGGTAAAGCTCGTCAGTAATTTCGTTACTTTCTGATGAAATAAAGCAGCATTAAAACGAATATCATCACCCGAGGCTAAAAAGAGCAAGGTGATTTTTTTGGTGCGAATACTTGCATCAAAAAATGAATTTTGAATGACATGACTTTGGGGATCGTAATAAAATAAAATTTGCTGACTTGTTTGCCATTGATGCATTTCTTGACTGAAGCGAACGCGTACCAACTTATCGTTAGCAATGAATAAGCTATTCTTTATGTCATAGTCATTACTAAGTAGAAATAATAATTGCGATAAACTCTGATAAAAGTCGTAGTAAGGTTGATTACTGTCTTTTGAAAGCTTCGGTGAGATTAACTGTATCAATTCATCTGTCATTGCAAACTCAGCCAAAATATATTGGTTGTCTCGTGCATTTGATGGAATATAAGCTTTGTGTGCTGCGCTACGTTTTCTTACTATTGACATATCCGTTCCCTGTATGAAGTGTGTCGATAATTTAGCGCTGATTATAAAGAGGGCTTGTGACATTTTTATGATGTTAAAGAATTTTGGGTTATCATCCTCACAGTCAAAATTTCAATTATCAGAGAAAATATGTTTTCAGATCAAAAAGCCTTACTCGATGCCGTGAATCAAATTATGCCATTCGGAAAATATACGGGGAGAGCTTTGTTACACCTTCCAGAACCTTATTTAGTGTGGTTTAAATCAAAAGGCTTTCCTGAAGGAAAATTAGGACAGCAGCTTGAATTAATTTACGAAGTAAAACTCAATGGTCTTGAGGGGATGTTGGAGCCACTTTTACGTTCAAGTCGTTTAGGTATTCCTAAACATTAAAATAATTATTGATAAATAAACCTATTTTTATATTTATAAGTAATAAAGATTTTTGGTAACAAGTTGTTTTATTTATTTAATTTTTAATGCGTCGATTTATCATTCTATTGACCTTTACTTTGGTTTTTTTTTTAGCCACCACTCACTTGATTTAGTCGTTTTATTAACCTTAACTAAGTTGTCGTCTCCTGTTTTATTCGACAATGATGAAAAGTATAACAGGACAATGACGGAGATTTATTAATGAGAACAAAGAAAAGAGATCGGCTAGGTAGAGCACATTCGAATGGTTATCAAGCAGGCCTAAACGGAAAAACAAAAGAAAAGTGTCCTTATCAAAATGTTGATGTAAAATCCGAGTGGTTAGGGGGGTGGCGTGATGCAGTTACTGACCGGTACTCAGGATTATTCAAGTAATCAAATAAAAAATTAGCGTTGATAAAACAAAAAACCTTTCTAATAGAAAGGTTTTTACATTTTAAGTAAAACCAAAAACCTAAAGTTCTGTCGGCAAATGCCAATTTATTTGTGGAATGTTTTTTGAGAGTAACCATTCATTTGCTTTTGAAAAATGCTGACAGCCAAAAAAACCTCGATATGCAGATAATGGTGATGGATGTGGACCATTTAAGACCAAGTGTTTATGTGTGTTAATATTTTTACCTTTTTTTTGTGCATGAGCTCCCCAAAGTAAAAACACACAAGCGCTACTTTCTTGATTAATTTTTTCTATTACGGTATCAGTAAATGTTTCCCAACCTAACTTAGCGTGTGAGTGCGCTTGCGCTTTTTTTACGGTTAATACCGTATTAAGTAGTAATACGCCTTGCTCTGCCCACTCAGTTAAACAACCATGATTTGGTTTGTTAAAGCTATCGAATTCATTAACGAGTTCTTTATAAATATTAACTAACGAGGGAGGTATTTTGATACCGGCTTGCACAGAAAAGGCTAAACCGTGTGCTTGGTTTTCACCGTGGTAAGGATCTTGTCCTAAGATGACGACCTTGATATTTTTAATATCGTGATAACTAAAAGCATTAAATATGTCACCTTGTGCAGGAAAAATAACGTCGCCATTAGCTCGCTGCTGAGCAAGTACTTGGTTTAGCTCGACAAAATAAGGCTTGGCTTGTTCTTCATTGATCAGTGCTTGCCACTGATGTTTGATTTTCTTGCTCATAATTTAGTAATAAAAAGGCCGTTAATATAAATTAACGACCATTTTAAACGCTTCTATACTCGTTGCCAATCAAGATGCATGCTTGCTGTGCATTGTTCGGTAAAAAGCCTTACTTATCGTGTAATAACAAATACTCACGTAAGTCACTAAAATCAGCAGCCATATCTTTTGACAAAATTGTTTCGCTAGCGCAATCTGCAAGCTCTTTAGGTAAACCAATCGGTTGCCCCAAAATACTTTCAACAACCTCTTTGAATTTTGCTGGGTGTGCGGTACCTAAAAACACGCCGAATTCGCCTTCATTTGCATTGTATTGTAAGGCTTTGTAGGCAACGGCTGCATGTGGTTCACTGATGTAGCCAAGCTTAGCAAGCTGTAAAACAGTTGACTGTGTTTGTTCTTCGTCAATTGAAACTGAGCTAATACAATCGCTTGGTACAATGCCTGATTTAAGCATGTGCTCAATACGTGGCCAGTTATTGGGATCGCTAACGTCCATTGCGTTTGAAATAGTGGCTACTGTTTCGTTCGGAGTCCATTCGCCTGTTTCAAGGTAGCGTGGAACAGTGTCATTAGCGTTAGTCGCAGCGATAAATCGTTTGATAGGTAAGCCAAGAGCTTTGGCAAATAACCCAGCAGTTAAATTACCAAAATTACCACTTGGAATAGAGACAACGATATTATCCAATTCTGTTTTACATTTTTGACGAGTTAACTGAGCAACTGCTTCAAAGTAATAACATATTTGCGCCAATAAACGACTGATATTTATAGAGTTAGCTGAGTTTAAACCGATTGTAGTGGCAAGTTCTTTATCATCAAAAGACTTTTTAACTAATGCCTGACAATCATCAAAACTACCGTCAATTGCAAGTGTTTCAATATTTCCACCTAACGTGGTAAACATTTTTTCTTGTAGCAGGCTGATCTTTCCTTTCGGGTATAAAATGACAACACGAATATTTTCTATACCATGAAATGCATGAGCAACGGCAGCACCGGTATCGCCAGATGTTGCTGTGAGTATGGTGATTTTTTTGTCTTTACTAAATTTTTGAAGACATTTAGCCATAAAGCGAGCACCAAAGTCTTTAAAGGCGAGGGTTGGCCCATGAAACAATTCGAGTATTGCGCGATCTTTACTGATGGGTTGGATTTGTGCCGGAAAGTTAAAAGCACTGGTCACAATTTCGGTTAACTGATCTTTTGTTAGATCATCTTTAACAAAAGGGTAAAGTACATGCACGCTTCTTTCGACTAATGGCATGGCAAGTAATTCATCGATGTTATCTAAAACAGGGATTGTCTCAGGAAAAAATAAACCTTGGTTTTTACCTAAGCCTTGTTTAACAGCACCAGCAAAACTGACTTGCTCATCGTTTTCTTTCAAATTATAAAATTTCACAACATATTCCTAATAAATTCTTTATTTTTACTTTTCAATAATGTGATTAGCTGGGTAATTTACCTGCACCAGCGACATCAACCTGACAGACATGGACAAAACCCAAGTCGGTTTGTAAATAGTTTTCTTTTAACCAGTTTGCCGCACTTTGTGCTTTTTCAAGTGAATCAGACACACAAAATAAAGTGGGTCCTGAGCCTGAAATACCTATCGCTAAATGCCCTTGTTCTTCTAAGTATGTTTTAGATGCTTCAAACTTAGGTAACAAGTGTTTACGATAAGGTTCTGCTATTACGTCTTTGAGTACTGAAAAAGCTTGTTCTTTATCATTACGGTGACAAGCATCAACAAAGGTTGCTAAATTTTGACTAAATGTAATCGCATCAGCACGGCTGTATTTAGTCGGTAAAACATCACGAGCGGCTTTTGTTGAGACATTAATACCCGGATAGGCCATCACATAATAGCAATCATCAAATTGAGGTAAGTCTCTGCAAATAACTTGTTTATCTGGCACCATTAATTTTAAGCCACCTAAGAAACAAGGCGCTACATTGTCATAATGTAAACTGCCACTTATTTTGGCTTCCATTTCACCCATCATAAACAATAACGTTTTTTCATCAAAATATTGCAGATAAAATTCATTTAGCGCGACTAATGCGGCAACGACTGAACAAGCGCTTGACCCTAAACCACTGCCAACAGGCATTTTTTTATCTAATGTTAGCTGCACTTTCTGTATCGGTTGCTGCGCTTTTTCAAGCGCTTGGTTGTATAAAACCAAACAATGCCAAACAATATTATCTGTTGGCTTACCTGGTAATTTATTGGCAAATTCACCGATGACGATAAGTTTATTGTCTTCAGCTGATTCAATAGAAACTATATCACCAAGCAATGTGCCGTCAATAGGCCTGACAGCTAAGCCTAATACATCAAAGCCTACATTGAGGTTACCAATTGATGCTGGCGCAAAAACAGAGAGAGTCATTAGTGTTGTTGCTCCCATGCTAATGTTCTTAATAAGTCACCAAAAACTCCGGCAGCAGTTACTGCAGCACCTGCGCCATAGCCACGTAATACGAAAGGCAAGGGTTGATAATAACGACTATGAATAGCTAAAGCATTTTCACCCTCTTTAACACTATAAAGAGGGTGGTCACTGGCGACTGCTTCAATGGCAACTTTACACTGACCATTAACAATATTGCCGATATAACGTAAAACTTTTCCTTCACTTTTTGCGAGAGCAATACGTTTAGAAAATTCATCGTCGATTTTCGGTAAGTTATTCATGAAGTCACTTACGTCGCCACTGGCATCAAAATCTGCTGGTAGTACTGATTCTATAGAGATATCAGATAATTCTAGTTGCATTCCAGCTTCTCGTGCCATGATCAATAACTTACGGGCAACGTCCATTCCACTTAAATCGTCACGAGGATCCGGCTCTGTAAAACCATTTTCTTTTGCTATTGCAGTGGCTTGAGAAACGGTCATACCTTCTTCTAACTTACCAAACATATAAGAAAGTGAACCAGACAGTATTCCTTCAAAACGCATTAATTCATCACCCGCTTTTATTAAGCTTTGTAATGTGTCAATGACTGGTAAGCCTGCACCCACTGTTGTCTCGTACAAGAAGCGACGGTTAGATTTCTGTGCCGCGCTTCGCAGTGCTTGATAGTATTCCCAAGAATCTGTATTCGCTTTTTTATTGGGTGTCACAATATTAAAACCTTCTTCAAGGTAGTTAACATAACTCATTGCTAAAGATTCGTTTGAAGTCGAATCTACCAAAACTGGGTTAATCAAATGATTTTTACGGACAAAGTCTTTTATGTTTTCAACATTTACCGGTACCGACGTGTTCGTCATCTCTGCTTGCCAGTTATCTAAATCGATACCTTCTTCATTAAAAACCATACCTTTACTGTTAGCAATACCATAAACTTTTAAAGAAATATTTTGTTCTTTAAGTTTAGGTTGCTGACGAGCAATTTGCGCAATAAGTTCACTCCCCACGACGCCACAGCCAACAAGAAATACATCAATGGTTGGTTTGTGTGTAAAGAAATTTTGATGACTGACTTTCATTGCATCAGTACATTTACGTTTTTCTACTACGACAGAGATGCTTCGTTCGGAAGAATCTTGGGCGATAGCTACAACATTCACACGTGCTTGCGCAAGTGAACTAAAGAACTTAGCGGCAACGCCTTGTTGATGGTGCATTCCATCACCCACTAATGACACGATTGATAACTCGTGTTGTAATTTAAGTGGCTCAAGTAAACCGTTGAGTAATTCGAGTTCAAACTCTTGTTGAAGGCTGTGTTGTGCTAATTGAGCATCACTGGTATGTATACAAAAACTGATACAGTATTCGCTGGACGATTGACTAATTAATACCAGAGAAATGTTTTCTTGGCTCATGGTTGCAAAAACGCGACTCGCCATACCAACCATACCTTTCATGCCTGGGCCTGAAACGTTAATCATGGTTAAATCATCAAGATTCGATATTGCTTTAACTTTTTTAGTTTTATCGTCTTCATTCGATATTAACGTACCTGGCGCAGAAGGGTTGCCAGTATTTTTAATTAAACAAGGAATGTGAAATTGTGCAATCGGTCCGATTGTTTTAGGATGCAGTACACTTGCACCAAAATAGGAAAGCTCCATCGCTTCTTGATATGACAAGTAATCGAGTAACTTTGCTTCTTTGATTAGGCGAGGATCCGCATTAAAAACACCGTCTACATCCGTCCATATTTCACAACAATCAGCTTCAGCACAAACCGCTAATACTGCAGCAGAATAATCAGATCCGTTTCTACCTAATGTTGTTACTTGCTTTTGGTTGTTTACACCAATAAAACCGGGCATTAAAGCAACGTTGTGTAGTTTCTCATAATGTACTTGAAAATTTTCTTTTGATAAGACTAGGTCCGCAACGGCATTGAGTGAAGCATCATTAGTGATTAAGAAATTTTCTGGAACGAGTACAGACGTTTCAATGTTTTGTGCGTTTAAGACCGACTCAAGTAAGGCAACACTTAATCGTTCCCCTATGCTAATAATAATTGCTCGGATGTGATCTGGGCAATAAGATAGCATTGTTGCGCCTTGCAAATAACGCGACAGTTTATGATCCCAATTTACAAGCGTTTGTTCTGCGTGCAACGGACTGAAATTTGGCACAGTAGCACCAAGATCTTCAATAATACTATTAATAGCTTTTCTAAAGTGCTCTAGATCATTTTGTAATTTTATTTCATCACTGATATTTTCTGCCATTGCAACTAAATGGTTAGTCACGCCTTGTGGCGCTGAAACAACCACGGCAACAGGAGAGTCGTTACTCTTGTCAGAAATGATTTTGGCTACTTGCACAAACCGTTCTGCTGATGCTAAAGATGAACCGCCAAATTTTAATACACGCATTTTACTTCCTCTTTATTACATTATGCTTTGCGAGCCAAAGCGTTTTGTAATGATTAAAACCTTAAAACAAAAAAAGCCCGTTACCTAAAGGGTCACGGGCTTTTTTTTAATGTGTTTTTTACACGTCAGCCGATGACCATCATCCCATTGAGGGTAATAGTGGTAATAATAATGGTAAGTCGGCGAATAAATGTTCTCATGAGTATAAAATGCCTGAGCAGTGTTTTACTGTCAATAGATATTTATGAATAAAAAGTTATACTTTATTCATAAAAGAGGGAGGTGGTGATTTTTTTTGTATATTAGAACGATTTTATTCAATTCTTCAAACGTTAATAAGCTGTTTTGCAACACAAACAATATTTCGTCCAGAAGCTTTAGCATCATATAGGGCAATGTCTGTATTAGATATCAAATCTTCATAACGGTTATCTTCTTCGCTAATAACCGCGACGCCAACGCTCGCTGTAACTTTTATTTCAGATGCTTGAAAGTTAATGACATTTTTACTAATAGCCACTCTAATTCTTTCAGCAACATCTAAAGCGCCAACAATATCAGTATTTGGCAGAATAATAGCAAATTCTTCACCACCGTAACGTCCAAATAAATCACCTAAACGTAAAAGTGAACTAATGACTTTTGCCGTTTCTATCAGTACTAAGTCGCCACCTAAGTGTCCGTTGGTATCATTAAGTAATTTGAAGTGATCTAAATCGAACATGATAAGTGCTAAACCATGCTGATATCGACGAGCACGAGAAAATTCTTTTTCTAAACACTCTTCCCAGTGCTTACGGTTGAATATTTGTGTAAGACCATCAATACGGTTTGCTTGTGCAAGTTCTTCTAATGTTTTGTTGAGCATTGTCTGGTAATGACAAACATCGGTAACATCTTCAATCAGAATACATACGTTGTCACTACCATCTTTTCGCTCAAGTGGAAGAAATGTACAGTTCTGTGCCATAAAGTGACTATTAGTCGATATAGGGCGTGTATGCTGCAATTCAAAAAGGTGATGTCTTTGTTCCCATGAACAAAATGATTGTGACTTCAGTTGAAATACACTTTCAACTTTTCTTTTGAGCCATTTGTGGGGTAATTCCGTAAAAACGTTAAAAATGTTATGTCCGATAACATCATCTGTTTTTTTATTCGCATGAATTTCTAAATATCGATTCCAAAATACAATGTTGTATTGATTATCAATAATCAGAATACCCGTGTTTATTTTATTGGTAATATCCGTGCAAATATCATTTGGAGACATTAAAATTCTTCTAAAATTCTGTCGATAACAGCTTTGATGTTGTTAATTGCCGATTCAGGGATAAATAAAATCATATCGCAATTAAAGGAATAATCAGTTACTTGATAAGTTATTTTAACTTTTAATGCCAAGTCCCAATTAAAAGATTGTTGAGCAAGATGATCCGATACCGCACTTTGTGAACCCGCTAATAAACGTGGTGCACTGTAAGACATTTGGTTATCTATTTGCTTAGCAAAAACATTTAAGAAAGTGGTTGTTAAAATTGAACTTAAATCAATAATCTGTTCTTCAACGGATAACTCATCAGGTTCATAACCCAGTAAATCGGCAAGACGATCAGAATCTTTCGGTTTGTAAACTAATAACGCTTCACCACGAATACCTTCATAACCGAAGAAACCTTGACTGACAATCGCAGCAGAGTTTTCGTTACTGTTTAGTATATCAAGGAGGTTTAGAGTACTTACTTGCTCAATACTGGGTACTTTCAAATAAACGAAGGTGTCTAAGAATCTTGCAAGTTGGTCGCTTGCTTGGCCCATAGCAACATTGATTATTTCTTGTAAACAATCTTGTTGATCTTCATTTAAATTAAGTTCACTCATAAAAAACCGTGATTTTTCAAATTAGTATTAAGGACATCTAATTGAACGGGTTTGCGCATAAAAGCCTTCGCGCCTAGTTCAAGTACTTTATTTTGCATTTCCGGTTGGATATCAGCAGATATGACAAAAATTGCCGGCGTAATATTTTCATCTTTTAGGGTTTGAAGAACACCTAAGCCGTCAAGAACAGGCATAGTAAGATCAAGGAATAAGATGTCAAATTGTTGACTTCGCAAAAGTTCAAGAGCTTCTTGTCCATCTTTTGCTAATTGTGCGTTGGCAGATAGTTGCTCTGGTAAGCTTCGTAAAACTTGTTTACGCGCCATATTAGAGTCATCACAAACAAGAACTGAAAAGCTCATGTAATGGGTAATCCTTTATTATTTTTATTATATAATGCTAATCTACCTTAAATTATGTGCACTGTTAATGAATAAAGTAATAAAAGCCTTTTTTTATGCTCTGATTGACAAAGTAAATCAATAAACGGTTAATTTAACAACAAACAACAAACAAATATCATCGTATCCGTCATTTTCTATAATATATTAATTATATGCCAAATATCACCGTAAACAGCATAATAGATAATATTGCTGAAACGGTATAAATCGCGGTTGCTTTCCAACTGTAGGTTCTTAATTTCATGGAGCGTATCCTCATCTTTTGGTAATAATGACGAACAATAATTTGTCACTATTTTGTTAATATTAATTAGTGTTGAATATATAAGCGATATTCATGCCAAAAAATCATCATAAATGAAGGATTTACTTAAATATTATTTTTGATTGAATATTACTGATTATTTTAAGCATTATAAAAGGCAATAAAAGAAGGGATCTGTGATAAGTTTTTATAAAGATAATCTGTTTTTTCATCATTATTTGTAAAGGTTTCGTGGTGGGGGGATTAAATCTTTGATGCTATTAAATATTTGGCCAATGTAATTGATTTTGATGAGACTTCAACCAAGCTTTTGCTAATAAATAGTGAGGATAATTCAGCTCAACTAATTGCCAAAACGCAGTTGAATGATTCATATGGTGAAGGTGACAAAGTTCGTGGACAATCACGTAATCAACGACCCAATTAGGTGTCATTACCAGTAAAGAACTAAAACTAAGTTCAGCTCTACTATTACAACTTCCCCAACGAGACTTATACAATCTTACTTTAAATGACTTAGGTAAAACGCCAATTTTTTCGGCTTGAAGACTTAGGTTTTCATCGATATAGTCACTGGTCCGCTGTTTAAACCAATCTTCAAGTTGTCTCTTTACCTGTGTTTTTTGTAAGTCAGGTTTATCAAATACTTTTGATTTCATTCGATTTGAAATAGTAACGATAATCAAATCTTGTTCAAGGATAACTTCGGGAAATAAACCGTAAGTAATGTGGAGTGTTTTAAGTTCACCATTGATTAATAGCTTACTTGATTCTTGAAAATAATTATTCGAATGGTGAGGAATACTATTTTGCTCTGCAACTTTTTTCTGTAACCAAGCGCTTTTAGCGTTAACAATATTCGCGACTTCTTTTTCAGAAACAAATTTTGGTGCACGGATAATTATTTTACCGTGCTTAACCTGTAAGCCGATTGTTTTTCTTTTAGCACTGCGAATCAGTTGATAGGACAACATGTTCGCAGGTTTTAGTGCCTGCATAACGATAGCTTACGCAGCGTCTTTATTCGCTTTAGTTTTTCGTGGTGCTTTAGCTGCGGGTTTACTTGCTTTCTTTTCAGTCACAGGTTCAACACTTTCTTGTTCTTGCACATCAGCACCAGTTAAAACGGTCGGCATTGTTTCTTCACTTTTAACGGCGACTTTTTTAGCCGTAGTTACCGGTTTAGCTTTTTTAGCCTGAAGCGCAACAAGTACATCTTCACGATTTTTAGCCAGGTAAATACAGAGTTCTTCACGAGTTTTCTCATCAAGATCTAATGCGGTAGCTTCAAACATCTCGGCTAAGCTATCAGCCATATCAAGCATTTTGTCATACTCGTCTGCTGCTTTTTTGTCCATGAATGTTTCAACCTCCACACCTTGTCTAATGACGACAAATCGACTCTCAACTGCCATTACTTTTCCTTACCTGATCAATATTACGCTTGATAGTTTTATCATATACGATAAAACGGCCTATACAACTTAATTTAAACTGTATATGAATACAGTACTATACGAGGTTTTAAATTAAATACAATCATTTTATAAAACCTCGTTATTTGATAATACTGTTTTTACACGTTTGGCTACAACAATCTAACTCTAAATTTACGACCTTTCAATTTGCCGTCACTGAGTTTTTTAAAAGCTTGTTTGGCAAACTTTCTGCTAACAGCAACATAAGCCCAGTTGTCTGACAACTGTATTTTACCTACTTCGCTACCTGAAATAGTTTTGTCGCCCGTTATTGCCCCAAGTATATCGCCAGCACGTACTTTTTGTTTTTTGCCACCGTCAATTTGGATAGTAGACATTTTAGGCGAGTATACTGATTCGTTCAGCACACTGGCATCGGGTAATAACTCACCTTCAATAGTACGGTCAAGGTAATCTTCTAATAATCCAATTTTGTAGCTTTCTTTTTCACTGAAAAATGAACAGGCAATACCTGTGCTACCCGCTCGGCCAGTACGACCAATACGGTGAACATGAATTTCGCTATCACGGGCAATATGATAATTAAACACAGCGTCTAAAGCATCAATATCTAAACCGCGAGCGGCTACATCGGTAGCAACCAAAATTGAAATACTTTTATTAGAAAAACGTACTAATACTTCGGTACGATCTCTTTGCTCTAAATCACCATGTAAATCTTGTACGTTAAAACCATAATTACGCAGTTCAGATACAACAATTTGAACGTCTTTTTTAGTGTTACAAAACACGATGCTAGATTCTGGCTGATGTTTTAACAATAACAAACGTATGCCGTCGATACGTTCACTGTCATTTTCTACTTTATAAAAGTACTGTGAAATAGTGCTTTCCTCATGGTTTCCTTCAACGGTAACCTTTGTTGGAGAGCGCATGATTTTTTTAGAGATATCCGCAATTTCTGGTGGAAACGTTGCACTAAACAATAATGTTTGTCGATCTTGTGGAATATTTGAAATAATGAAATCAACAGAAGCTTGAAAGCCCATTTCTAACATACGATCTGCTTCATCGAGTACGAGCATATTCACATTATCTAACTTTAATGTACCCTTACCTAGGTGATCTTCAATTCTTCCTGGTGTGCCAACAATAATGTGCGCGCCATGCTCTAGTGATCCAACCTGTGGACCAAAAGGCATACCGCCACATAACGTTAAGATCTTGATGTTATGAATAGCGCGAGCCAGTTTACGTAGTTCTTTTGCAACTTGATCCGCTAATTCACGTGTCGGACAAAGGATCAACGATTGAATACGGAAACGCTTTACCTCTAATTTCTCTAAAACACCTAAGCCAAATGCCGCTGTTTTTCCTGATCCTGTCTTACCTTGGGCAATAATATCGCCGCCAGAAATAATGGTCGGTAAGCTTTGTGCTTGTATATCGGTCATCTGTTGATAACCCATAGAGTCTAAATTTTGAATTAACTCAGGCTTGAGTTGTAAAGTGGAGAAACTAAGTTCGCTCAAC
>Ga0115005_10000582_pt1 | contig 28288 bp, 21 predicted proteins | sample ArcOceMetagenome_FD_87163 | JGI IMG/M metagenome (GOLD analysis project Ga0115005, IMG submission 87163) | Marine eukaryotic phytoplankton communities from Arctic Ocean - Arctic Ocean - Greenland ARC118M Metagenome | ecosystem: Environmental > Aquatic > Marine > Oceanic | place: Arctic Ocean...
CATATTGCATTTGCATCCACGCATTCAACATGCGATACTTGCATTTTTCTCCATTTGAAAATGTGAGCACATCTCGAATCTTCAATCTGCTCAGTAGGAGTGGGGGTTCAGTTATCACCCCCCCCATTTATGACGTTAGCCCAACACAACTGAGATTTCGAAAGGCAAGAATAATGAGTGATCCCGCACGCACACACACATAAACGGCAAAGACACAATAGCTAGTAGCTTTAGCGGTACATACCAACTTCACTCTTCAGCACAAAGATTTACACACACTCATTGGCAGCCAGCATCTTGAATCTGTAGAAATCGCAAGTTCGAAACTGATCAGTGACGGTATCAATACACCAGGTACCAATAACAAACTGCAATCATTAAAACAAAAAACTATTAAAAACAAACATCGCTAAACCGGTCAGTCCGCTACCACCGCTAATATAAAATATAAAAACACACACGCAAAAATGAGCGACCTATCCGACTCGGACGAGTCCCTCCCACTCACCGCCACCTCCAAAAAGCGCAAACAACCCCCATCCTCCAAAACCAAAAAACGCAAAAAAGTCCCAGAATCCATGATTGACGACTCCGCCGTCCTCTCCGGCTCCGAATCCGACTCGGAAGAAGAAGAAGGTGAAAACGAAGAAACCAACAACGACTACATCCGGGATGGTTTCGTGGTGGACGAAGCTGAAGAGGATGTGAAGAAGAAGGGGGGAGATGGATTGGAAGACAGTGATGATGACGATGATGATTCCGACGATGAGGCGACGAAGAGTAGGAAGGTGAGGAGGATGAGAGCAACGGATCGGTTGGATGAAGATGATTTAGCGCTGATTAGTGAGGCGAGGGGGGTTACTAAGAAAGTTGGTGCGACTGATGAGGAGAAAAGGGAAAGGATGGGAATCAAGGCTCGGAGTGAGAACGAGTTGAAGAAGGGTCTGTTTGATGCTAGTGACGATGAAGATGAGAGAGGCGCCGGTTCCGCTAAAAAGAAGGGGAGAAAGGCCGGGCCGAGGGGACGAGCTGTGGAAACTTTTGATGAAGATGGAATGGATGACTTTATTGAATATGACGATGAAGACGCTCGTGATACGGGACGATACCGTGATGATGATGATGATATGCTCGGTAATAGAGAAGGAATTAGCGAAGCACAACTCAATGAGGCCAATGATATTTTTGGAACTGACTTTATGGATTTCATGGCGGGCGGTGGCCAGGGGGAGGACGAAGATGATGATTACGAAGACAAGGATAGATCTTACCGCGAGAGGGGTGTTGGAGTAGACCTCGGGGTTGACTCGGGGGAATCCTCTGACGAAGATCTCTTTGCCTCCGATGATGAGGCAGGATCGGGGCTCACTTCTGATCAACGTGCTGAGGCCCTTCATCTCAAAAAAGAAAAGAGACAGCTAAAGAAAGCCAACCGGAGGAAGGCTGCTGCCAAGAAAATTTCGGATAGAAGGAAGGCAAAGCTTCGTAGAGCTTTTGAGCCTGTTCAGTTGATCGAAAACTTTTGTACAGAGAGGGATGACGAGATTAGGGCCAAGGACGTCCCCGAGCGGTATTTTGATATGCGTACTCCTTTTCATGGTCCAAAGAACTTGGATGATTTAACGAAGGAGTTCTCGCTAATGGAGGAGGATGAGGCGGCTTGGATGATCACTAGAATTCCTGCTGTGGCAGCTGAGCATTCAGCTATTGACTCGGATTATGACATGAGCATGAAAATTGATGGAGAAGGTATGGAAGAGATTGAAAAGAAGCAAAGAAATATTATCGTCTCTATCATGCTTGCTTTGAGATACGTGCATTGTGATAAACTTGAACCGGAGCTTATTAAGAAATATCGACAGGATACTGTTACTTCCCGTGCTGTCAGGGAGAACCTGTATGCTGTCTTGGATGAAGATACCGAATGGGAAAGAATCTTAAATGCCAAGAAGAAAGTAGCAACTTTACTCGGAGAACTCGTAAAGATTGCTGATAGTGATGATGCACTTGGCGCGGATGAGGATCAAGTTGCCAAACTAAAGGAAGATCTAAGGATTGCGCAGGAACGTTTGGATGAGAGCGTGAGGGATGAACAGCGTATCAAGGGTGAAATTGGGGAATTAGATAACGATGATGACGACGATGATTTATTCGGAGATGATGAAGATGATGATAAGGAGAAGGTGAGTGAATGAATTCTTTCAATTTCGTCTCAGTGCTGAAAGTATACTCAAAATTAATGATAAATGTCTGCAGAATGATGAAAAAGAGAAGAAGAAAAGTTCGCTTGAATCTCATCTCAAAACTGCAACGAACTTGGTACAAGTTTGTGCAGAACAAGTCACTCAAATCACTGCTTCGTTGAGACTCTCTGAAGAAAAAAGCGCACTCTCCAATCCTGGCCAAAGAAATGCTCTCGACACGTCGAACAAGGTTTGCAAAGAGAAGCTTTGGAACGCACAAGATTATGAGGGATATGTGACTTCGTTGAAGGATTACCGTCAAATTTTGGACGTCTACAGATACCTGAGTTTAATTAAGGAAGGTACTGATGCCATTCGTTCCAAGAATGCTTTGGCGAATGATGAAAGCGCAAAGAAGAAGCGAAGCAGGAGATTTGATAGGGATTATTATCGTACCTGTGTTTCACAAGGTCTTCGCTCCATCACTTATAAATTCGCGTTGTCGCCATTCCGTGCGGGTATTAAATTGGAGGATAATATGGCTCTGTCGGAAGGATTCAACTGGGACAAGGTTGTTCCAGGAGATGCTAGCGGCGATCCAAGGAAATGGAATGCGCCTACTGTCGAGGGTACTGATCCTTCTAGTTTTGCAAGTGACTTGGTGTCCAGCGGAGAGCTTGTACTAATTGGCTCGATGAAGAAAGACAGCGAATTTGACGATATTGAAGCTAATGACCCACTGCGAGGATGTAGATATGTTGCCGCAATGGAGCTTGCTTTTGAGCCAAGGATAAGGAAGCAACTGCGTGATCTCTATAGATCTAAGGCAGTTCTTAGTTCACGCCCAACATCGAAAGGATTGGATAGCATCGACCCCTTTCACGAATTTTATGGTTTGCACCTTCTACGTAACAAAAGTGTCAAAGATCATTTTCCACCTGATGAGCGTGAAACTGAAATGAAGAAAACGGGTCTTAACTCAGAGGAACGAAAAGAATTCGATGACAAGCTTAAGCGTGTTGAACGTGATAGTTGCATGCAGTACACGAACCTTCTCAAAGCGGAGAGAGGCGGCCATTTGAAATTTCATATTCATTTACCTTTTGTAGATGGAGGTCTTTATGATCATGAATGGTACAAGAAGGGCGATGATTATTTCAATAATCGTGAAAACCAAGATTTTGCTGTGATGATTCAAGAACTTGAGAAAATTTATTTGCCATCTAATCCTGATACCGATGAGTGGAACGAGGAACGCAATAAGATTCTTCGATTTGCTCTCAGTAATTTTCTCCTTCCTCAATTTGAAGCCGAGATGAAGCGCGATTTGCGGGATGCTGCTGTGAAGGTCGGTATCGATGCAGCTGGTAAGAACCTCAAGACGATGGCTATGGAAGGACCATATCGTCCATCGCATCTTCTCGGTGAAAACAGATTTCTTGCCCCAACCGGTGATTTGCCAATTGTTGGTGTGTGCTGTTCGGCAGACGGTAGAGAGGCTTCCTTCTTGGCTGCCGTGAATGAGAGAGGAGAGCTCATTGACCACCTTGCAATCCCTGCTGGAACACAGATTGATGGCGGCAAAATGGAAGAAAAGGCTATCGATTTCTTGTGTGGCACTCGTCCATCTGCGATCGTCGTAGGGTCGCTTGCTGGATTGCCGTGCCGTCTTGTTGCACGTAAACTTGGAGCACTAGCCACCCAGGCTACTGAAAAGTGGAACAACAGATATATTCAGGGACAGGAAGAAGAAGATGATGAGTACGAATCTCGAAAGGATAATTTTCGTCAACAGTATGGTCATGATGACGATAACGATGACGAGCAAGAGGAGTGGAAATGCAATGTTGAGATGGTCGATGACAATATTGCTCAGCTTTTCGGCCGAAGCATACGGGGAAAGAAGGAATTTCCTGATAGCGCGATTAATCTGAAATGCGCAATTTCAATTGCCCGCTATGCAAAGGATCCCTTGGCTGAAATAACATATGCGTGGGGAGTTGCCAGTGATGCAGGAATGTTTGGAACAGAAATGCTTTATATGAATATTCACCCGTTGCAACAGCTACTGCCGAAGGCGTTACTGCTTCGTGAGTACGAAAGAGTTCTTTGTCAAGCTGTTGCTGAAGTGGGTGTCGATCTAAACTCGTCGTGCAAATATGATCATCTCCATGGATTGCTTACTTTTGTACCCGGCCTCGGCTCGAGAAAGGCAGCTAGTTTCAAACATAGTTTGGACCGTATCGGTGGCGTTATTGCGTCGCGAAGAGATATTCTTGCTAAGCGCCTCGTTGGTCCTGTTGTTTACAATAACGCAATTGCATTCTTGAGGATCCGTGATATTGACGCTTTGAGCAACCAGTTGTTGCATCCTTTGGACGATACCCGTTTACATCCTGACGTTTACGTCCGTAACACTTGGGCTACAAAAATTGCAATTGATGCCCTTGAGATGGATAATGGCGATAACGAATCCAATGCAGATAAAGAGGATAGAGCTATTTCTGCAATTCGCGATATTATGCAGGATTCTCGCAATCAAATTAAAACATTGTTTGAAGCAACTAAGGACGAGTGGGAACGTGAACATGGTTATAACTTTAACGTCAGCGCCTGGAATCCCAAGATTAATGTCCCAGACGATAGATGGCGTGACAAGGTTGACGAGTTGGACCTAGAGACTTTTGCCAACATAATCGAAAGCTCCGGCGCAGGAAAGTGGTTGAGTCACTTGACAATGATCAAGTGGGAATTCCGTCTTCCATTTGAAGATCCAAGGTTGCCAATGGAGCCTCTTGACAGAGAAAAACTATTCCGCCTTCTTACTGGCGAAACTGACCAGACTATTTGTCCTGGAAAGGAAGTCACTGGAAAGGTCGCGAGAATTAGTGATTTCGGAGCTCATTTGAAGCTAGAGGGCGATGTTCCTGCATTCATCCCATTGAGAAATCTTGCGGATGGGCACGTTGAGTCGGCTGAGGATGTGGTCCAAATTGGAAACATTGTCACAGCTGTTGTTACCGACGTAAAGAAGGATCACATGAGTGTTGATCTCAGTTTAAAGATAGATGACTTTAGGAAAGACCCCAGCTCTTGGGAACGTCCCTCGACCTTGCCTGCACTTGATATGTGTTTTGACAAGGTTGCTGCGGCTGATATCGAAAAACAAAAGAGCAAGGAACGTGAAGATCGCCTTACTGCTGCTAGAAGTGCTATTACTGGCGAATCTAATGGGGGCTCTAAGGCACCATCTATGGGACGAACAAATAGAGTGACTCGGCGTGCATGTGCGCATCCTGCTTTCCGTAATGCGAATAATGATGAAATCATCAAAGAAATGAAGGACGGCGGTGATGCCATGGTCGGCGAAGCTTTGATCAGACCAAGTAGTAAAAATGCTGACGTTTTGGCAGTGAACTGGCTTGTTCGCCCGGGTGTCATAAAGGTCTTTGAAGTGTCTGAAGATGACAAAGACAATGATGCAAGTGTTGGAAACACTCTGAAAATTAATAATGAGGCGTACGGAAGCATTGATGAATTACTGGCTAGATTTATTGCTCCTATGAACGACCGTGTCGAGGAACTCACAACTCACCGAAAGTTTTTAAATCTTCTCGATGCAGATGTTGACGAGAAACTTCGGAGCATGAGGGTGACAGGAGGGAAAGGAACTTTTTATTATTTTCTTTGTTGGAGTGAAAAACATCCCGGTTACGCATCATTGAAGTATATCTGCACCACCAATCCTAGGTCTCACTATATCAAAATCACTCCAGATGGATTCAAATGGTCTCTAAAGACATATTCAAACCTTGATCAGGTTTTGAATGCTTTCAAGAAGAATCCTGGCGGATCTGCGAGTTCAAGCTCTTCAAAGCACAGCACTGCATCGTCGTCGATGAGATCGTCACAACCAGTGGCTGGTCGTGCATCTCGCTGGGGAGCGAGACCAGCAGCCCCGCCTCCACCTTCGAATATTGGCGACGGCTGGGGCGCACCTCAACAGGCTCCACCAGCTGCTGCCAACGGAGGGTGGGGACAACCTCCTCCTCCTCCTGCCCCGCCAAACTTACCTCCTCCCCCGCAACACAGTTATCCTCCTACTAGACCACCAGGGTCATACAGGCAATAATGCACTTGTGCGTCGTAATGAGGAAGAGATGAGTAAAAGCTGCTAAAAGACATTATGCTCAAAGATTAAATTATAAAAGCGGTATAAATATGTGTGCCCCTTCATTACATCTACAGTCTTGTTGAAGCGGAAAAATAGTCAAATGGAGAGTATAAAAACTACAGCCTTCGGAGGATTGCATCCATGCGATCTAATTGCTTTTACTCGCACAGTTTGTATCTCGTGGTGTGTGATTTTGGCATTTATTTTGTAACGATAGAAATAACTCTACACGTACTGTAAATTCAACTTTTCGTCGTTTAAATTGGACGTCCCAATGTACACGTAGGCCCAAAGAATGATCTTTGTCTTCCCTTCTAAACCATTGCTCCAAGCAAAGGCTCAGTTCGGTGTCTCTTGGGATTTGAATATTCAGTTTCCTTTAAAGCAGCAAATAATTCACGTTTTGGCGCAGCTGATACATTAGCAGGCTTGTTGACTGATGCCATTTCTGAGGGGAGATCCGAGGTGGTCATGGCACTACCAACAACTGAAGGGGTTGCGAATGGCAAATCCACTGGGGTTTGCGTAAGTGACGGTGTTGTTGACATGGCTGCCTGAAGAGGAACAACCCCAAGACAAATACTACTTTGAGATGAGGATGGCACAACATCATGACTGCTAAGGCTTTGCAACGGAGTTTTCAAAGATTCTTGACTAAAAAAACATCTCCTCCTAGAAAGCGGCTTTTTCACTGAGGTCATGTCGATAATAGGCGACACTGAGACTTCCGCGAGCCTTGACTTGATATTTCTATTTGATTCCGTGTCATTCTCGGCGTCTGATTTTGTGAACAGCTTCCTGTTGAGTTCTGGTTGTGGTGAAAACTTGAAAGGTGTTTTCATAAAATTGTCTGAGAGAGGTGTCATTCCATTCACGTTCAATGCACTCGGGCTAAACATAGCTGGGCTTTTACCTCTTGGAGAAAAGAGACTGTTCGAGAAGGTATCTTTAATGGCACTATTTGACTGATTTTGTAATGGTTGCATAAAAGGTGGAGACAAATTCATCATCATAGTAGAAGGAGAAAACTTTAGATCTGCAAAGTCACCCCGTTTCTTTCTCTGCACTCCTGGAGTAAGGTTGAATCTCTGTTCCGATAATATTTGTCCATCGATATCAATTCCTAGTCCCGATGGTACTGGCGCAGGATAATGTCCTTGCTGCAACGCAATCTCCTTGCATGCATTTTGGTTATGTGAAATCAAGGGTGCTGTTTGTCGCGGGGGGTAGGGACTCATACGTGGAACTGAAGGTATTGACATCGGCGGCTCGTGCTCCCTCCGTGGTGCCATAATAGCTTTCTTCCTGTCTGATCTGCTTGAGTTCTTGTTTCGAGGATGCACATTTGCACCTCTGACAGCGGCGAGCACACCTTCAGTGTCTCCCATAAAATCGAAGCGTCCATCCTGCATGCAACGAATTTGTTTGATCTTCACACCTTGTTTCTCAGATAGATATTTTTCGATCTTTCTCCTCATTGACGAATTCCAATGATTCTTGATTGCATTATCAGTTCTGCACAAATACATGGATGCGTGAGATATGATTTAAGTTCACAAGCGTGATAATGTATCGAAACAAACTTACCGTCCAGGCAACATCTTCGCGATCTCAGCCCATCGATTTCCCAGAGAATAATGTGCCTCCAAAATAGTCCTATCCTCGTCTTCCCTCCAAGCCTCCTTACTAATCCCAGGATTTAAATGGTTATGCCACCTCTCTCTACATTGCTTACCAATCCTCCCCGGTAGCTGTGAAGCAATTAACGACCATTTCTTCGCTCCGTATTGCTCTACCAAAACGAGTACCTTCTTATCTTCTTCTCCTGTCCAAGGTCCCTTCACGAGAGATGGTTTTAGTACCTTTTGCCAGCGATGGAGACATTGTACTTCCGTGCGCTGTGGAAGAGAGAGCGCAATATGTTTCCAATTACGTGCACCGTGTAGTTCAACTGCACTGCGCAAAGCTTCATCCTTCAATAATTTTGATAGTATAGATTTGAATTTTCAGCAAAACGATTGTTATGAAACGAGAGATGGTAAGAATTCAATGAACTTAAAATACGTACCTCTTCCTTGGTCCATTTAATGGCTGTTGTCTTTCTTGCATATGGTCCCTTCTTTTTGATTTCCACAGAATCTGTTCCGTTCTTGTTATTCGTACTCTTTGGCTTTGGCGCTTGCCCATAGTGATAATTGTAATGATAAGGCGGCATTGGATGATTAGGATTAGGAGGACCTCCACGCCCGCGCATATGGTGTGGATGACCTGGTGGCAAGTGATACATATGCGGAGGGGGCGCATGAGGAGGATGCTGCGAATGAGCCGAAGGGGGTGCTGGAGCTCCAGAACGAGGTTGGGAGTTATGAGGAGGAAGGGGGTGGAAGGAGTGTGGATGCGAGGGTTGTCTGTGGTGTCCTGGTGGCAGCGATGGGACACTGGGTATGCTCATTGGTTGCTGCTGCTGATGATGCCCTCGAGGTGGTGGACCATGGGAAGGATGCTGCCCATGAGGAGGATGACCATGGGGAGGAGGTTGCGAGTGATTATGTCGATTTTGATGACCATGGTGCGAATGTTGATTCACCGCATTGTTATGTGCATGACCTCCATGATGAGGATATGGAGCCTTGGGAGGCTCTGCAGGTAGCATGGCATCATTACTGCTTTGATTTGGCTTTGATTTATCTTCATTCGTTGGACTCATTGTAATCGTTTATCGGGGTGTCTGCTTCGTTCTTTTTGTTTTATGTTCACCAGATCTTTCACGCTTACAGTGTGTACTTGTATGCTGAAACACTGTTACTTGTTTTGTTTTGAGTACTATACGGTTGATTGAATCAGTGGTTGTTGAGACCAGGTCGTACTTTATACTGATAGAAAGGGTGGTTGGTAGAATACTGTACGGTACTGTACTGTAGAATCGTCTAATGTCAGGGAGATGGTTCTGGGCTCTGGCTCTTTATTTGGCCGTTTGGGTTTGTGAGTTTTAAAAATAGGGTTCATTCAAAAACTTTCTTCGTTCAAAAAGGGCCGTTAGATTTTGAATCCTACAGGTAGATTTAAAAAATTGCTGATAGGCCTAAAATAAAACGTCTGTCAGTCGCCAGAATGGGTGTTATCAATATGACGTGTTGAAACGCATCTCGTAATCTTCCGGATCGGACACTGTCCGGTTCAAGATGACGTGTTGAAGCTTCCGGCATTTTCGAATTTGGAAGATTCTAAATCACTATTTCGAGTCTATTTCGTGACACCAGACACACAAAGTACAATACACATTTCTAATCTGTGTAAAAACATACTACAATAACATGATCCTCAAGTCTGCCACTGTGGCTGTCTCGGGTTTATTTCTTTTGGCAAACGTCAATAACGCATTTCAGCCCATCTCAGTACCATTGAGAAGCGCACATCAAATTCGTGCACTTGGATCATCTTCTGCTCCTACACAGTTGCATTTTAGTGATGCGCATCAAAGATTCGGTAGCAATGTGCTCAATGGAAACTCGCTCCAAAATAATATCTACAGCACACATACACAGAATGCATCGCCCACTGCTCTTAATGCGCTATTGAACACTGCAGTCCTTACAGCATCACTGTCGGCGACTTCGAAGCTCCTTTCTTCCATTGGTATTGGAGCTCTCACTACCCCAGCAGGGCCCAAACAAATGGGTAATATCCTTGATGCACCTGCAGTTAGTGCTCTCTCCCGTTTGACCTATTGGTTATTCCAGCCCTGTTTCCTTTTATGTGGTGTCGCAAGTACCTTGGGAAAGGCCTGCAGTGGCACCGGGGGATTGCCAACAAGTGCTTTGATGCTTTTGCCTCTTGCTGCTTTGATTCAAATCAGTCTTGGTGCGGTTGCTGCTAAAATTCTTACCACCAAGAAATTTGGTATTCGGCCTATGTTTCTTGGAATTGATACAGACGATGATGCTGGAGCCAGTGATATAAAGATGTGCACTACGTTTGCAAATAGTGGTCCTCTGCCTTTGATCCTTGCAGATGCGCTATTTAGTGGTGCATTACTGACGGACGTCGCGGCATGTGTTAGTTTTTATTTGTTGATTTGGAGTCCACTTTTTTGGACTTTTGGCAAGATCATTCTTGGGTTGAATGACAATGATTCTGAGGATGACGCAGGAGGTGTATCAAAAGTTGTGGGTCAATTAAAGTCCCTTTTGTCCCCACCGGTTATTGGATCAATCTTGGGGATCATCATAGGATCAAGTTCCGTTCTAAGGAACCTATTCTTAGCTCCTGGTGCTCTCCTTGCACCAGTATTTGGATCATTGAGGACATTTGGAGTAGCTTACTTACCTGCTGCAATATTGGTACTAGCCGGATCTCTTGTGAAAAAGCAGGATACCGGAGGAAGCGACGAGGGCGCAGCTTCAACCTCGGTGCATCCCAAGACTGTTATGTCGTTGTGTTTCTCGCGCTTCATTCTTTCACCAGCCCTGGCACTTACAACTGTCAAACTGCTAAAGGTTGCAAATTTGCTTCCAGCTGATAATGCTCGTACACTTGCCGTTGTCACATTCACGTTGCTGATGGAAGGTTGTATGCCACCAGCTCAGAATTCCGTCATCATGCTAAATTTAGCGCAAGAGAAAGAAAGGGCTTCAAAAATGGCGAAATTGTTGACTGTGATGTACGCGTTGAGTGCTGTTCCTGTAACATTACTATTGAGCGGATGCCTTGGAATCAGTGGCATTCTGAAGTATGTATAATGCTGTACACTTAGCTTACTTCACGTACACGTAGTATTATTTAAAAAAAAAGAGTTATATAGTTGCACGTTGCACTAATGTTCAAGCAATTCCTCATGATTAGAACTTTACATTAACCCAACATTCACCAGAAAATTCAAAATAAAGTTATGTTGATAGATGGATAGAAGTACTTTCCCGAATACAATAATACGAGTGTAGTCTTCTAATGACTGTGTTGCGGTTTGTTCAGTGGATCTGCCCTAATCATCTCAATGCAATATTTTCCATTCTAACAATTGGCTTCGATCTTTGGAGTAAAGGTCGAAGCGAGCAGCTCGGTCGAGTTCAGCTGATAGTAATGCAAAAAGTTGAATCTAGGATGCCCCCACTTCTTGCCATTATTTTGTTCAAAGCGCTTCTGTACCCAGTGATAGGCGGTACACTTTTGTCCTAAGCATGTACTGCATTTGCCACGATTTGGAGCTGTCCCAGCGCATGAATTTACATCGCATCCCCACTGACAGGGTATGAATTCAAAACCATTCTTATCCTCTGCTAGCATTCGATTCACAATATCTTGATCAGCAACAGAATAAGAGAAATCGTATTCCTTCGTCATTCGACGCGTAGCCTCAACAGCGTGATGCGTGAAATTGGAGCTTTGAGATTGTATTGCTATAGGTACTCCCATTATTCCTGAGTTGCAATATCGAAATGGATCTCCATTATTTGGGGCGCGCTTGCCCGTAAAATTAAAATAGCGTTGTACTCTTTCTTTATCTTCTGGGCAATAGAGCGAGATGTTGTTCGGATTTTCTATTATACTATCCCAAAGTGGTGTCATATCGGTAAAGAATGTAAAGTCATCGTCCAGAACAAGAACCTTCTCTGCATGATCTTCTTTAGAATATTGAAGTTGGTTCAAGAACAGTTTCTGCATTGCAAAATCAGCAGAATAGTGCACAGACCTGAAACCAGTCTCTTTGATGAGTTGCCTCGATGCTTCCAGAAGATACATCGGATGGTGATAATGTATTCTAAAATAGGTCGAATTCAACTCATCTAAAAAGGGAATGTTGTTCTTGGTGACAATGTTGAGTGTGACCGGGCTTGTTGTATAATTAAGGATAGAGTTGATGAGAGCTTTGAGAGGATAGTCGCTCCTCTTTCTATCGCTGACAACCGTCAAGTGTATTCGCTTGTGGCATACTTTTTCCATTGAATCTGACGATTCGAATTCTAGCGAATAATCAGTATCATCTTTTGGATCTGTTGACGTTACTTTTTCAATTGAATCTGACGATTCGAATTCTAGCGAATAACCGGTGTCATCTGTTGGATCGTTTGATGTAAACACAATGTTGCTGCGCCATTGAATAATTAGAAGGAAGACGAGAACACATAGAAGAAACCTTCTGCTCGTTAAGGCAATATGCTTGCCACTCTTCCTCTCGTCTATTATACTCGTCTGATGCATTCGAAAATCGAAACAAGTTCTCAACGCATATGAAGTCTAGCAAGCCAGCACAGTCAGTGTATCAGGTAGCTACCGATAGCCGATAGGGGGAAGTAATAAGAAGAAGTCGTTTGTTGTTGCGTCTTCTGGATGGATGGAGACGAACATTGCAACGGTTTTTTTGGGAGCTTAGAAATGTCGTACAACGTACAAGTCGACTTTTATGGCCTGAAACATCACAGAATAGAAAGAAAAAAGAAAAGAATACTAACTTTAACTTGAACTACTAACCGAACCTGACAGCACGAGGTTCGAGGGGCAAACAAGCAACAGCAAACAACAATAACAAACAGAAAACAGACTACAGTTTTCATCAAACACACAACTAGCTCGCCATCGTTAAACTAAATTTGGACTGATAGGAATAGGCAGGTCCTACATCTCAGTTTCACTCATTCAAAACTCTAATGTCATCAGCAACTGACGTATTCCTGCACGTTGTCTGCCCTAGCCTGGGAACGGTTATGGCATCAGTAATGTTCGCAGCACCAATACCTTCGTTGAGAAAAGCAATATCTCGTGGCTCACTTGGTGACTTAAATCCAACACTATGGTGCGTGTCAAACCATGATTGTAATATGTTTTGAGTTTCCACCTCCTTATTTAAAAGTTCATTTCGGTGCTTTTAAAACTTACTTCTTTGCTCTTCGATACAAACAGGGCATTCATGACTGGAAATTGTGAGTATCTTTGCAAGTTTACGAAGTTCCAAGAAGGAAGTCAGATTCAAAATCCTACTGTATGACTGCATACTCGAGAGAGCAAAACAATCGCCATTTTTTCATATTTTTCATACATTCATACACCTCACAGTTGTTTTGTAGGTTTAGGATGGATATCTTACGCTGTTGCAAAACAAGATCTCTTTGTTTTATTCTCCAATGCCCCTGGTCTTGTCCTATCGATATGGCTCAATATGGGAGCTGCGAAATTGCAATATCAAGAAATGTACAGGGCGTATTATGTCGGTAGCGGCAATTCTCATTCCTTACAATTGCATGTGCATGAGGATGTCGACGGAGAATGTTTTGAAGAGGATGGCGACGGTGCTGCCGTTGACAGCCGCAGACGTGGGAGTGCTGATAGTGACATCTCCTTTCCATCATTCACTCGTCATGAAAAATGGGTGATTCGTGTGATCACTACTTGGGTGCTTGTGCTGTCAATCGTGTGTTTTGTTCCAATGTCCCCTGCGAAGCAGGCTGATGTCATTGGGCTTGTTGTGAATATTAATTTGGTTATATTTTATGGGGCACCTTTGAGTACCATATTGGAGGTGTTGAAGACTAGAAATTCATCCTCCATTCACCGGCGAACTATGGGTAAGTTGTGCGATTGAAGCCATGTTGTTTTTTCACATGAATTGAAAAGAAAGAGTGATTTCCGTGATTATTCATCTTCTGACTTTCCTTGTTGGGATAGTTATGAGCTTGCTCAATTCATTTTTCTGGCTTGCATATGGTATGGCAATCAAGGACATGGTGATTTTCTTTCCGAATGCAAGTGGATTTCTTCTCGGTTTTATCCAGCTGATTTTATGCGTTGTCTTTTCCGACAAAACCGAAATTGATACAAATGCAGGAGAACAACTTATGAATAATGACAATGAAGAAGAAAACTCCCCAATTGAGAATGAAGATGTTGAGATAATATGAAATCATTACGTGTAGACATACAAAGAGCCGCCTTTGGCCACGAGTAAAACAGATCTTGGAAGATGTAGAAAACGATTTTGTCAGCCACCAGTACACTACAGTACATATATTAGAGATATGAAATCTGTCATGACAGTGTTGGAATTGCTCCTATTCACATTTTTAAATTTTGTCCTATTCGTTTATTTAAAGCTTCACGGTCTGCTTTGACGCAAGTAACCAATTTCACATCTTCCTCAACCATTTCTCTGACAAGCTCATTGAAAGGAGGGGCTAGATTCCCATCCGATCTTTTTAAAGCTTGTCCCATTCGTTTATTTAGGGATGGTGAGCTTCAGGGTCTACCTTGACGCCAGTGACCATTTTCACATCTTCCTCAACCATTTCTCTGACAAGATCATTGAAAGGAGTGCTAGATTCCCATCCGAGCTTATTTTTTGCCTTGGTAGGGTCTCCCAACAACAACTCAACCTCGGTAGGACGGAAGTATTGAGGATCGATCCTAACAAGAACATTGTCTTCGTTGTTTGCATCTACACCAATTTCCTCAACAGTTCCAGAAGGTCCGGTCCACTTGATTGTGGTTCCTACAACCGCAAAAGCCTTTTCAACGAATTCCCTTACTGTGTGAGTCTCACCAGTAGCGAGAACATAGTCATCAGACTCGTCCTGTTGAAGCATTCTCCACATACCCTCAACATAATCCCTTGCATGTCCCCAATCACGCTTGGCATCAATATTTCCAAGGTAGAGGGTCTTTTCAAGTCCGGCACTGATACGAGCGACAGAAGTAGTAATCTTACGAGTTACAAAGGTGCGTCCTCTGCGAGGAGACTCGTGGTTAAAAAGAATTCCATTGGTAAGGTGCATTCCATAGGCCTCGCGGTAGTTCACAAGGATCCAAAATGCATACTGCTTAGCGACAGCATAAGGGGAACGAGGGTAAAAAGGGGTGGTTTCAGACTGGGGAACCTCCTGAACTTTACCGTAAAGCTCGGACGTAGAAGCTTGGTAGAACTTGACATCCTTCTCCATTCCACAGGCACGGATGGCATCAAGCATGCGAAGAACACCAACTCCATCACAGTCAGCGGTGTACTCGGGCATGTCGAAGGAAACCTTAACATGACTCATGGCACCGAGGTTATAGATTTCGTTGGGGCGGACATTTGCGATAATAGTAATAAGATTTGTGGCATCACAAAGATCTCCATAGTGAAGGAAAAGCTTTACTCCAGTTTCGTGCTTATCCTTGTAGATGTGATCAATACGGCCAGTGTTGAAAGAGGAGGAACGGCGGATGATTCCATGAACCTACACGTGACATTGAAGAAGAATATTGATGAGAGAAGGCTCCGTAAGAAAGAACAATTCAGCATTTGTGCGTTTGCTCTCGATAGAAATTCTACTTCAAAACTTACAGTGTATCCCTTCTCAAGGAGCAATTCAGTAAGGTAGGAACCATCCTGTCCGGTGATACCGGTGACGAGAGCAATTTTATTTTCTTCGGACATTGTTATAGTAATGCAATTAAAATTCTTTCTTCAGTTTGGAACCTTTTTCGATTTTATGAGATCTTTCAGTTGAGTGGTGAAAAAGAACTCGGTCATTCTCAAACACCGAAAGACTACAGTAGGATGTGTCCCCGGATACTGTATGGACTGTAGAAGATACGACAAGCTACTGAAGCTGGTCATCTCAATGATGGTCTTTAGGGAGTTGGAATTGTTCCGGAGAAAAACCAAACAATATCACCCGCGAAACCCAACGAACAGGTCATCTCAATGATGGTCTTTGTGGAGTTGGAATTAATTGTTCCGGCGGGGGGCCGGCCGGCCGGCCGGCCGGCGGAGAACAACCAAACAATATCACCCGCGAAACCCAACGAACAGTCGGGGATTTTCATCTAACTTTAACTGCGAATGCGGGGTCACGTGAGTCATTATGAAATGACTCACATGACGATGAATGAATGCTTTCATCGAATTGATGGTTGATGAACAGGAAGAAATGTAATAAGGGTACGAGGCGAGGAGGCGGAAAAAAGACGCACACGGAACGGTCCCTTTTTATGTATGTGAAAAACAAAAAGAAGAAATGTTTCGTTCGTAGAAATTCCATGTCAGACCTAATAAACAAGAAGAAATGTTTCGTTGTAGAAGTTCCATCTATGAAATAATTTCAAGTCAATTACACTCATACACAACAATCAAATTCCGATTTGCAACGAGGAGATATAGAGTAATTCTGCAATCATTAAAAGAAGAGACTTGAGCCTAGCTAGTGGTTATGATAGAATGGATGTTGGTTGTCCACCGTACATACTTGTGTATGATACAATGCACCGCCATTTTAAACGCACCCCACATTCCAGCCATAAATTGCTAAAATCCTCTTTTCCATAAAACATCACGAACATTCCAAATTGAAATCTCCAACATTTAAAAAACTTGTCAAAAACCAATTTCAATTACTTCCTGCAAGTCTCATAATTCTCCATAAACCACTCACAACTCTTCTTGATCCCCTCCTCCATGGAATGAAACTTGTAATCAGGCTTGTATCCTCTCAACTTCTTATTACAAGCCGTCTTCTTAAACTGTCCATCTGCCTTGGTAGTATCAAACACAACCTCACCCTCGAACCCCATTCCCTTGGCAACTGCAAGCGCTACATCCTTAATACTAACCTCTGCCTCCTCATCCACCGACAAAGTAATAGGATCAGGAGAATGGTAATCCCTCATAACCCAAACCGTCAACTCTGCCAAATCAAGCGAATAAATAAATTGCCTCAAGGGAGTTCCACTTCCCCAAATCGTGAATGGCGTTCCATCCCTCTTGGCCAGAAAACACTTGTGAATCAATCCAGGGATAACATGCCCATTCTGAATCGAGAAATTATCATGCGGTCCAAAGATATTGGTAGGAATGATGGATGTGAAATTACACCCGTACTCTTCGGCATAAGCGCGGTTCATGGTATCAATGAGACGCTTGGCGTATGCGTATCCCTCGTTGGAGGGGTGGGGTGGTCCGTCGTGGAGCATGGTTTCGTCAATTGGGTAGGTTGTTTTGTCGGGGAAGATGCAGGTGGAGAGCATGGAGACTAGTTTTTGGACTTTGGTGATGCGGCATAGTTCCATGATGTTGTCGTTGATGAGGGTGTTTTCTCTGTAGAATTCAACCTGTGTGTGTGCGTGTAAAGAGTATGTGAATGTGAGCATGGGTAATGAATGTATTGAATGAAACGCAATTTTCGTCTAAAACTACACACACGAACTAACTAACCTTTTGAGCCAAATTGGCAAAAAGCCCTCCGACCTTGGCAGCAAGATGAATCACATGAGTAGGCTTGAACTTTTCAAAAATCAATTCCGTGGCCTTGCGATCACGGAGGTCACCATCTTTTGAGGATAAAAAGACCCACGTTTCGCCCTCCTTGGGGTTGGCGGTGACAAAGTCTTTGATTGCGGATCCTACGAGGCCTGAGCCTCCGGTTACCATTACCACGGATGGTGTTGTGGTTTCGGTGGCGGTTTTGGTTTCGTCCGATGTCATGTTGGATGTGGTTTTTGTGTGTTTTTGTTTGTTATGTTTGTTTGTTTGTTGTGTTCGTGTTTCGGTCGGAACAGAAGATACAGGTTCGGAATGATGCAAGGTGATGGATGGATTTTTTGTTGGTTCCTGGCATTGGCGATATTGTGAAAATGACCGTTGTGAGTTTGTCCTGAATTCTTCTTTCTCTTTACTTCTTTTCTTCTTTTTCAAAAAAGGAGAGAAAAGAGAATAAAAGGGAAAACAGAACACATCCGATGAAATGAAATAATTGATGGATGAACAACAGACAACAGACAACCAACAGTGCACAAAGCATAAACAACAACCAAGCAACTGTTCAAAGAAACAGTTCATGTCTGTTGACTGTCGTGTTGAATACTATCATATCCTGTTCTGGTACTGCATCACGTTATAAGCAAACAATAGACAATTGCTATAGAATCATTGGTGGGATAAAAGAGAGTCACGAGCAACGTTAGAATTCAAATGGCGGGATTCAGCTTTGGAGGATCAACTCCCACACCGGCTGCAGGTGCTCCTGCATCCACGTCCACGGGTGGTTTCTCTTTTGGGGCAGCATCAGCATCAACACCTGCTCCAGCTGATTCAGCTCCTGTTCCTGCTGTGGGTGGTGGTTTTGGTTTCGGTGCTTCGACACCGGCAGTTGCACCGACACCTGCACCAGCACCAGGAGCATCGACGGGTGGATTCTCGTTTGGAGGAACGGCAGCTCCTGCCACTCCTGCACCAGCCACTGCGGGCGGCTTTTCATTTGGAGGAACCACGGCGACTGCTACTACTCCCGTACCGGTTGCTACTCCAGCGGCTGCTCCTGCCTTCAGTTTGACGGGAGCAGCCTCCACCTTGTCTGCTGCTGCTACGAATACAAATGCAAATACAACAGAAGCAACCATGGCAATCCCACAATTTGAAATCCCATTCCCAAACCTATCCATACACTCCCGTATCGAATCCATCCTCTCCACAATCGCCGACCCCAAAATCTCATCAACGGACCTCACACTCCAAGGACAAGAACTTGTCCATCTACTATCCAATCAAGTGCACGGTCCAACACTCTCCAACCCATCTCCCATCAACGCTAGCGTCCAAAATAGTAACAGTAACACACCCCTACGACAAAAACTAACCACGGACCCAAACCCCACTCTCCTCCTACCCACACAAACTTCTCCTCAACCCATTCCACGGCGTATACTCTCCACAATCCTAACACTCTCCTCCCATCTCAATCTATCCCCACAAGATGCTGGAGCATTATACGGAGCGAGTATTGTAGATCAATTGTCTCAGGCTGATGTTACTTTGGGGGAGGGGACTGTGACTTGGTTGAAGAAACGCAAGGTGTTGCCTTGTCATGCTGGAAAGGGATTTGTGTATAGTGTTTTGGACGATCATGTCGAGAAGGGGACATATGTTGGTCAATGCCAATTGCAAAATGATGCCAAGATGGATTTGGATGGTGGAAGTGGTGGTGATAAAGATGAAATCAATTATGCCATGGATTTATACTTTTTGGAAAGGGGACAAGGGCTCGAAACGCTAAGGGTATTGATTCAACATCGTATTTCTGCTGCAAGTGCTTGTGTCGATGGATCTACATCCACTGAAAATGGTGATGAATATGATGGTGCGCTTGATTTGAACACCATCATTTTGCAAGCAACCGATCAGCTATTGGAAGGAAATCTTATTTCGAATCTTGTTCAGTTGGTCAAAGATTTGACGGTTAGGAATGAAGAACTGTCAACCAAGATTTGTCTTGAGTTGGATCGGGAAGAGTTGGGTAATGCTGGTGGTCAGAATGCAGGAGTAGCGGTAGGGGCGGCTCCTGTACCTGCACCTGCTCCAGCATTTGGTGGATTTGGACGTGGGTTTGGATCCACCACACTTACACCTGCTCCAGCTTCTGCTTCTGCTTCTGGATTGGCCAATGCAAATAAAGTGACGGATGCAGATTATGCCATGTACCAATTCTCATTCCAGCAACGGCAGCTTGCGTGCCAGTGTTTATTCTATCTCGCCTATCATACGCAATATACCATGAAAGAAACTACAGCTTTGATTGATTTGATTCGGGATTTGACCAATGGGCAGAGCAATGGGGACGGGGGAATTGGGAGTGGGTTGCCTGTGTTGGATCCTCTTCGCGATGTGCCTGATCCATACACTGTTTCGTGGAACCAGGATGGGGGCAGTTTGAATAATTCAATGCAAATGAATATGGGCATGGGCATGGCACCTCAACAAATAAAAACAGAAAAAAAACATGATAAATGGAAACAAGAACTCTTCTCGTCCCTGTGGAGCGTGAGGGGTCTGTCTCGGGCTACGGTAACGACATCACATGCTGATTTCAGTGGACAACAGTTGTATCATGCCATGACGCTCAAGAGTTCTACTAATGTTGGAGGTATTGATGCTGTTGGTGGGGGGAAGCCGCAGTTGATGCAGTCCGTCTCGAGTCTTATTTTGGCTGCTATGTGTGCCTTGGATGGCAGCAACGTATTAATGGATCGTAAATTCCATGGGCCGAATCCAATGGGAGGTAGGAATGCATTAGTGCCGATAGATAACATCTCAGTTGTGGATCAGACCGTGAAGCCAATTAGCGATCGCGTTGCTCCAGACTCTGCTGGTTTTACAAAGTGGAAGAGACAAGATATTGCTGGACTGCTTTCTGCTGCATTTGCTCTCCTGCTACGGCCTATTGCTGATGTCCTTGCATCGCCAGTGAGTAGAAATGCAAATGACTCCTCTGCCTTGAAAGCATTGTTTCGGTCAAGCTTGGAGAACCCGGCCGTTGAGAAGTCCATCACTTTTGCGAGAACATCTTTGATTCCTTGCCTAGGTTCTGCTTCAATGAAGTCCTCGTCGCCCAAACTGGATAACGACTTTGCATTCTTCATGTCTGTATTATCAGAGTTTACTGCCAAATATCTAGATGCTGTTTCTTCGTTCGGAGAATTGCCAATTTCGCGTCAAAAGTGGAGGTACAATGAGGAACAAGAATTGCAATTGCGTCGAGTACAAGAACAGCAAAGAAAGCAGCTTCAAGAGTTGACCGGTACGACGTACAATGAGACAAGGCTACCAACTGAGGTGGATGTCGCTGATAGGCCAGACTGCATCGATGACATCATAGCACTTGCAATATCGCTTTGTTCATCTTGTCCTGATTGCTCCTATCGGTTTTGGTCAAACTCAACCAGCGAAGAAGACAATGGCAATCTGGTCTATCATCTGAAGCCAAGCAAGATTATGAAGAAATTGGAAAAACTTCTTGCAAGAGATGATTCTTTGTTATCTCTTTACGTATCTTTCTTGAGTGTGCTTGCTCTCACAAACAACCCAAATGAGTCGTCGTTTGTCGGTGGTAATGGTGCCGATACCACATGTGAATGGCTCTCCCAGAATGATCGTATGACATCATCGCCTACCTCATACGATGCTTCCAAACAGGTGTCTTTGGAGTATATATTGTATTCTATCCAATATTATGCTCAACAATTGAATCCGCCAGCTGAAAAGAGCCAATCAGGCTGGAACTCCACAGACCAATTTCAGCAATCGTCTTCAATGTACGATGACGATTCCACATCATATTATTATGGTGCAGATGATGTCTTAGAATCCCAGTCTAAGTCGCAGGAAGGAGGCTCGAATTCAGCTGCTTCAGGCGATAAAAAGAGGGAGCTAGACGGAAAGAGTGCAAGGATACTATCATCGCTCCTTGACCTTCTTTCGAACGTTGCCCTCAAGTCCGAGAAAAGTCGGAAGAAAATTCTAGAAATAAAACTAGGATCTGTGGGTCAGGCAAGGACAAGGGAAGACGATGCCATTACGATCCTCTTTTCACTGTTGGTCACATCTATTTCCCCTGAAATCCGAGGACTGACTCTTTCAACCATCGCAAATTTGATTCGCCAGAGTGAGAATTATCCTTTGCTGTCAAGCGAGGACAAAGAAAAGTCCGATGATACAGTGATGAAATGCTGGGAATTGTTGGATTTGTCCCAAATAATTCCCATCGCAAAGCTTGGGCAGTATTCCCCCCTTCAAAATGAAAATGCTCCTTCATACTCGCGCAGTTATGAAAAAAAAGAAGCAGTGAGTATTTGTTTCTACTTCTTTTCCTGACATTTTATGGTTTAGTTGGTATTGACTTAAATTTTCTTCACTTTTTAGCACAACTGGCTTCCTCCGAATGAAGAATATGGCATTGTGTATGAAATGGAGTACGTGGAATCCAAACTTGGTTCTTATCCTTCTACAGAGGGCTTGCTGAAGCTTTTGGCAGCTTTATTTTCTTCGGAAGTTCTCCCAGCTAATCTCGGGGCTACGTGGAGGCCACAAACTGGATGTACTCCGTATATTGAATATGTCACCGACTTTGTCCTCCCAAGAGCGCTACAAGTCAAAAACAAGGAAGCAGAGATCTATTTTGCGACACCTGCTGATAAATCTCGTCTCGTCACAAGAGCTTTAGAAGTAATTGACGCGGTTCTCACGAGATATGTTCCTTCAGCAACTGCTATTCCACGTGATACAAGCGAGCCGAACCTGATATCTGAAAATTTACTGATTGCCCGAAGCAGCTCTTCGACTCACTTAGATCAACCATCAAAACGGATTGAAGCGCGAGAAGACAAACCAACAAGTGCCTTGAAGCACGATGCAAACGTGGAGTTTTCACTAGTATGCTCCTCAATCTTTCCAAAATATGCGAATGCTAAGCATGTTTCACACACCAAGTACGATTTTTCAGCCGAAGCAACTCAGGTCACAACGGCCTTCGACAATACAACTAGCGATGCGTCTTTGCGGGCCATCCCACGGCCGAAATCTCCCGGTTACGTTGTGCTAGCTGACATTTTATCCTCGAATGGTTCTCTCGTCGATCTCATCACACAATTACTAATAGAAGAATTTGGCACCAATACTGATTCAGCCAATAATTCCTCTGCGCTATCACTGTTCGGAGAGTTCATGCCTGCTTTCCACACCGCGAAAGCAGGGCGCGACTACATATTGGATGAACACAAAAGAGATTCTTCACAACTTGCACTGAAGACGTTAGATTCTGCATTTGTGGAACTCTTCTTACACCCATTGCTGTCAGAAACTACAGAAGATATCAGTGAAAGCCCCCTAGCCCAAAACGATCGATCGATATCAACAAAAGGCGACACGCAACTTTGGAGAGAGTGCTCTATTTTGCTCTCTCTCAGGATTCTCTGTGCTGCTGCTGCACGTAACGACTCTTTCTCCGCATGTTCTAATTCCAGCCATGCAAGCTCACGTATTATTCCCGTGATGCGATTTCAGTCAAGAGAATTAGGTCTGAACAACCCGTTGCTCATCAAGAATGTCCAGCTTACAAAATTGTCAAAAAGACTGCTTGAGAGTTCTTTTGATTCTAGTGTGAATTCGAGGGGCGTTTTTCTGACCATACTTTCGCAATATATTGGATATGAATCGTCATCGCTTAAAAATGGGAACGCTATTGCTTTGACAGCAATGAGCCTTGTTAAACATATATACGACTCATCCTCGTCAAAGGATTTTGTGAGGTCTATCCGCGGCTTCGACACAAAGGGGCACGAAAGAACTACCATGGCCTTGTCAACTAGGTTGTCCCTTATTCCACTTTTGAAAGGTAACGAAAAAGAATCCTCCCTGTGTGATGAGATATTAAGTTTGATTCTTAGAAACTTAGAGCAAGCATCCACAGGAAACGAAAATTTGGCCCATATTCTTTTGGGTTTGACGGGGCATACTTTTGATCAACAACGCCAATATCTCCTGAAATCGTTACAGGGAATTGATGTTGACATGTGTCAGCATAGGAATGCTTTGGATGCTATACTGGACCTCCTTTCCGATGTGGATTTTATCTTGGACCCCAAAACATCATCATTGGCAACCAAGTGCTTCGAGGTTATTTACCGTCTCTGCGACTGGCGCACACAAAATTCCGACGATTCATCGTGGATAATTACAAAACTTTGTGTAATGAATAAATTGCGAAAGTCAGACTTCTGGCAAATGCAATTATTAAGGTTTCTCGGAAGCACTCCATCGTCAACCTCCATTTTGAGGATAACCTTGTCTCAGTCGCCAATCTTTGGTCAGAGCTTTCATGAGAACAATGACATTTCTTTCATCAGGAGAGATAGCGATGTTCTTCATTGTGTTTCCTGGCTACTGAAAGGAGTTGCCTTGGAGCTACATTCACTTATGGGTGCTGTAGATGGTTCCAAAAGTTCAAATCTAATTGGGAAGTTTCCGACTTCGTCTCCACAGCCGCAGCAATGTCGCCGGCTCCTTCAAGTACTGTTATGCGAAAACTCGTGTGTTCTCTTCAATGCTTTGGCTGACCTACCTCTTACGAAACCTCCCCACTTCGTGGATGAGCTATTGAAGAACAAACCACAAAGTGACGCCGTAACATTTTCATCGTGCAACTTGCGGGAACCTGGTGACGTTTCTTCCGGATTTACTGCTATTGATGCCGAAAAACTATGTAGAGCACTTAGCGATCTGCAACATACCGACGACCATCATGATTCTGCCAAAATGTGGGCGGAGGCATGGAATTGTTATGTAAATTTTGCATGTTCGTCATCGCACATAACCAAGTCTTGGAGTTTCCTAACTTCTACGATCTATTCTTCTTGCAAAGAATTGCTCTTAGAAGATCACCGACGCTCGGAAGCCTTCATTCATGATGGTAACGCTTCCATGTTGATATTGAAGACCGTTCTATCACGACTTTGTGGCGTCGAAAATGGTAGAATTAGTTGTGATGTGCTTTCAAACTGTCTGGACAAGGGTGCCCTTTTTGCCCTTTCCTCTGCAACCATTCCCATTGTTGATACCATTCTTGACCTACATCGCACATCATGCAATGGAAGCAATGTCCATATCAGCGAAGAACATTCACCTATCATCATTTCATTACTTGTTGATGGAATTGCCAATTGTGGAAATCAAGATGGCATTCGCGATGGGCTTCAAGAGGAAATTGCCGCCATTTTCGCGAGTATATTATCTGCAATCCTGGAGTCCGATCTTGTACAAACCAATAATATGGTGCAGAGTCTATCATCCCAAATAAGTTTTAGAAACAAGGCAATCGATGCCTCAACATTCCTCACGAGCTTGTCCTGCAGAGATCTTTCTATTGAGAATAGCCCAGCTTCGCTTTCTGTGACAGACGCCGCGAGATCTGGACTTTCATCCTTACTGAAATGGTTCGACGATATTGAGAGAAACACTGAGAAACAAGAAGGCGCATTGTTTTTGTTTGAGCTTTTCGCCACTAGCCACACAGAAAGTTCACTGTTGTCTCAGATCGTTCATCTAATTTCCGCACGGGATGGGGATGCTCCTAATCTTCTCGAAACTATTGCGTGCTGCCAGGGTGGAACAGAATTACTCGTTCAGGCAGGAATAACAGAAGCTCTTCATGTGGCTTCTTCAAAACATTTGCAAGAAATTAGTTCACAATCAAGGAGCTCATATGGATATACAGAATTGAATTACAGCCAGTATGTTTATGGCCACACCTCTCTTTTAAGTACCATGCTCGCGTCAAATGTACCAGAACATTGTCTTCAGCGACTTCTTTCCGGTACAGCAAAGATAATTGGTACATATCAAGGTACTATTGAGAGTTTGTTTCAACACTTTCCTGAAAATGAGGACCTACTTTTTGATTTTGTCACAATTTTAGCTCTGATTTCTGATGCAATGAAGAACATTAGTGGAATGCACAGTTTGCATCAGCTATTTGATGCCTCCGTCCTCTCCACTCTCGACAAAAGAATGGAAGAGTTTGCCTTTCACGTCTGTCAGTATCCATATCCAAACGGCTTCCTCCCAGTGTTACCAAGCCTCTTGAGAGATGCTAGATCGAATCAAGGGCACACAAACGACATATGTTGGTGGGACAACATTCGTGAAATTTCAGGAAACGGAACAAATTCAAATCTAGATGCGATAATCCTTCCAAATCCTCCAGCAGAAAGGTACCACGAAGAAAGGTACAGCAACAACCAAGGGTCATGGAACCTTCATGGCTACAAAAAGGCCTGTTCTGCAGTCGAATGCGTTGACACCTGTCTCACATACATGATGAATAGAGTTGGGTTTTCTCCCGAATCTTTGCAGGTTGATGGGATTTCTCTAGCTGTCGCTTTACACCGATCATTAGACACTGCACGCGTAAGTACTCAGATTGATAAGAAAATTGCTACTAATGAAGCATTGCCATCTAAACTTTTCACTTGTTTTCAACAGGCCATCGAAAATAGACTTCAAGCAATCATATCGTCCGATGAGGATAATATTACAAGCATGTTGAGCCATGCATCCATCTGGAGCAGTTCTAGGGACGAAGCTACAAAATTGAAAGCAATCAAGCACATCGAAGAATCGTCACTCCAGAAACTAGGGTCTTTGTTAGCTTCATGCGTCGTAAAATTACTGCATTTGACTGAAGCGACAGTCGAGAACACTGCAAGATTACTAAGAAGTGGAAGCAGTCTTCAGTCTTATGAGTCGATGCAAGCTTCATCTAGATGCCTGCAGGCTGTATTGAACAACGCACAGATTGAAACTCAAGTAAGTGCTTCATATTATATCGGTGACTTGTACCACATTGTTTTGTAATTTATCTCACTCCAATAAATCCATTGATATTTGATAGGGAATTGGTTGTTTGGATGCGCTTCAAGATTCCGAATCTATCTCTGGGATATCAAAAGGAATAGTGGTAAAGTTGAAATCATCTTTGTCTGAGATTTGTCGGTAGAGACAGAAGCAGTATTGCTTTTATGTATGATACGTAACAGAATGTTCGTATTCTCGTCTTTATAAACAGCTATTTATTAATACAATGAAGTTTTGTGACTTTCGACCATCCTGATTCGAAGATAATTTTACAAAAGGGTATTTCAAACCAACTGCTTGGATATTTTTTTTAAATTTTCATCGGATGCGATGCCTCATGCCATTCTAGAAAAAGCTTACATAGGCCTTCATGTAGTCTGATAGCCTTTTGTGTCTGATCAGACGGAAGAAACAGATCAACAGTTGAATCACCATGGAATTTGTGATGTGTATGTCCTACCTACAGATGGATATGGGGTGTGCTGGTTGACCATGACAACTCACTAGAGTAGACGATGGCGAAAAGGAAATATCACGAGGAGAAAGTTGTCTCCAAGAGGAAGATGTGTTCGAAGATGAAGGCTTGGTAGACGACGACGATGGCCGGCCAATTTTGGATTGAACAAGACGGCGGGGAATCTCTTTTACACCTTCAATCAAAGCCATTAGAATTGCTGTCGAAGATCTACAAACATGTGAAAGACCAATACAACTGCTTTCCATCGAGGATGGTTTGTTGAATTCAGCAAAGACATTAACAATGCCATTCCCAAATAAGCCCACCTTTGTATTGTCATCTGCATCCTTTTCATCATCATCGTCGTCAAAATTCTTAACACCACAACGCCCACGTAAATTCAGTACAACGCTCAAATGTGAAGTATGATCTTTTGATAGGAACCGCTTTAGAAGCCATGTTGCTGCCATTATCATGTCATTCTTGGAGATGTACGACGGAGTTATGTTGTCATTATTCTCGTCCTTTACACTCCTACAACTTTTAATCCCGTGAGCTTTCATAGCATCTAATACTTTCGCTGAAAATGACAACGAAACATATTCATGATCTATTGACAAGATTTCCTCATGATCTATTGACAAGATTTCCTCATCTGCAGCCCCAAAGAAATACCCGTGCGACGACGTCTTCTCCTTCTTATCAGCCTCACCCCCAAGCTCAGCGCCCAATAAATCCACCAACCTTGTATTCATCATACCTGTACAAGATAGCGCTGTACGATCGAGGCATGGTGCTCCAAATTGAAGTCGTTGGCGTGCTCGCCCCCAACATGCTGCCAATCGCACACAATTTGCTGTATCCTCTCTCAGCACACGTGGTTTACATTCACAGTTACAGCAGTTCCAGAATTATTCGCAAAACGAGTGATTCTCGCTGTCAGCAGGGTATCAAATGATTCAGGTATGTCATTATCATTTTGCGCCCTTGTACACACTACACGTAGATCGCTTTGAAAAAGTTGATAAAAAATCGGCAACAAAGAAGGATGATGACCATTGCCCGATTGATGCAAGTGCCCTCGACTCAACAGGGATAGCCACTGTTGCATGATCATATCTGCATCTGCATCTGCATCTGCATCTGCGAATGAGATGGGAACAGAATTCTCAAATACTTTTGGTGGGAACCGCAAGTGACTTCAATCTTTTATATGTTCACAGGGATACAAGCGATATACGATTTCAACAAATACCGAAAGCAGAGAACACATGGAAAAGATATAAGAGAGTTTTATACGAAGCTACCAAAGGACAAATAAACAA
>Ga0115005_10000585_pt1 | contig 28234 bp, 20 predicted proteins | sample ArcOceMetagenome_FD_87163 | JGI IMG/M metagenome (GOLD analysis project Ga0115005, IMG submission 87163) | Marine eukaryotic phytoplankton communities from Arctic Ocean - Arctic Ocean - Greenland ARC118M Metagenome | ecosystem: Environmental > Aquatic > Marine > Oceanic | place: Arctic Ocean...
ATATGGGAATGAGGTAAATACAAACACACAAACATAACCCCACTTGCCAAAACGGCAACAGTCTTTGCAGCAGAGAGCGTTTCCCAAAAAGGGAATGAGGTCAATACACACACACATAACCCCACCAACTGAAAACAAGGCTTTTCATTTTCATCGGGCTTTTGGCTTTTGGAAACATAGCACACAGTACACAAAGCAACATTTAAATATCATTAGTCTAGATCAATCTTTCAATTTCAAATTGCTCTCAACAACTCACTGATGGACAGAACTATTGACTTCATGCAAAAGTTCATTCATTATTATTAAAATAGTGGATACAATAATGTTCCTTTATCGTTCATTTTGTTGCTCTCTTCAAATCGAAACCTAATTTTGTCAAGTTTTGGATTCTCTCTTTCGGTAGCCGAATACTGCTCGATAAAGGTTTTCTATTGTCTTGGATCCTCGCATAGGACTGTTTCAATCTCCTGCACCATTCACCCAGAGTAAAATACTCACTTGATCTTGATGTCGGGACATCACAATGACCATACTTGTTCTTGAAATCAGTGAGGTCCTTAAAGCGGACTTCGAAACTTTTCTTCCTAACGTTCCACACGAAACCCGCATTGGTAAGGCGTTTAATATGCTCTTCTGTTAGTCTGATGTGCGGCTGAGTGTTATTTTGCAGCTGCCTATACGATAGGCGCACATGATTCGCCCATTTACCGATGGAAGCATATTCACTTGTGGGCGTGGAAGGTGGATTGCAGTGACCATGCTTCGCTTTGAAAGCCACTAATTCTTCGAAGCGCTCATTGAACGTCGATGCCTTTCTTTTCCTTGGTGGCGTGGATGGGGTTTTGGTACATACCGGTATGCCCTCACGAGACTTCGATGATTCAATTTGCTCTTGACAATAACCAGCAGGAGTATCGGTACGAACATTGATGCCTTTCCTTACTTTGTATACCTCGCCACTATCACGAGAGGAAATCCAACCTTGTCTGTGGAGAATTTCTAGAGAACGGTGTGGGTATTCGATTGTCCTTTTATTCCTTGCTCGAGCAGGACAATAATCAGGAGTATTATTGGTACGAAGATTGAGTGTACTGTATTTTCTTGCTTGGTACAGTTCGCAAATATCATTGTGATTCCTCAGTTGTTTGAGGCTAAAGCCCCGTGAATGGTGCGCGTAGTTGACGACTTCATTAGTTCTCGCTAAATTAGGACGATAACTTGGAGTGTTGGGAAGAATAGTGGTGTGATTGTTTTCTCTGTACACCTTTCCACAATTAGTACGTGCAGTGTAATCCCTCCGTTGTTTGTTGCGATTGTCGGCTATGAAGTATGTTTGGTCGGTGGATTTATACATCCTTGCTTGAATACCAGGATAGAATCTTGCGCCTTCGTATTCATTGTGATATAGCTTGAAGCGTTTTCTCCCAAACTCATCTTGAGTAGTATCATTACGTGCTGCAAGTCGTTGTTCTGAGGGGTAAACTTGATTTTCTTGACAACGCACTCTCTTCTTTATTGCCATGTAAATAGGTATTGCTGCTCCACAAGCAAGGCATTTCTTGTGACCTTTCTCGCGTATGAATCTGTCGATACATGTGGTGCAGAAGCGATGGTGACTGCACCTCTTCTTGAAATCGACGCCATGAGGATCATCATTGTTTGGCTCTGAGACAATTTCACAAACAGGACATTGGAACAAGAAGTCCCTCCAACCTGATGAAACCGTTTTGCTAGCCGTACTAAGATAATTTACGTCTTTCGGATCTGGAGAGTATTGTGATACGAATAGCAACGTTGGCATAATAGTATGTATGTGGTTTGAGTGCTGTTCCGACTTGGTTCCGACATTCTTTCTAAATGTTGTCCTTGTTATGAAAGTGGGGTGCAGTTTTGGTTCTTAGTAGCTACACCACATACGTCGTGTACCTCTAGTTCGGTCCTAAATTATTTATTCGGTCCTGACGAAATAATGATGAAAACTTTGAATGTGTTCTTTGGTCTCTTGTAAAAATATCATTCCGACTTCATGTTCGTTCGGGCCCGCTCACCGCATCTCTGGTTCGAAGGGGTGACGTCATACAGGAAACTTTTACTGCATCACTGTCGACTTGGTAGACCATGGAAAGAAAGCTTTCGCAAGAACACGTGCTTTGACAGGACCCTCGGTCCAGTCAACCAATGCAGGTCTTATTCGGTGAGATGTTTCAATTGGAATGGAGTAAATTGCTATCATCTCTGAAATGCAGCATTTCAAAGTAGGAAAGTCGGAGGAAAAGTTGGGCTTTAGACGGTGTGATTAAACCTACTCGTACTTGTACAACTAAAAATAGTAGAGATACTTCGCTGTGAAGACCATTCTTCAAACACCTATTTATTTAAACTCTCCATCAAATCCGGTGAAACCAATCAAATTGAAGATGCAATAAAATGGTTTATCTTGGAGTTGAGAACACCAATTCCATGCACTGGTGAGTCTTCCATCAATGCAACTCCCCGCATCGTAAAAGTTATCTGCGCCACTACCATCAAACGCAGATTTGAAGAAATCGTAAAGAATGTCCTTCTTGAGTTGTTCAACGCCATCGAATTCATTTTCGACGAAAGTGCGAACTCCTTCATCCTCTTCGCAAACCCGTTCCAGATTTTCCAAACAATTCACAATTGGTGATAAGATCCTTGGGACTGTAGAAGGGATGAACACCGCTTTGTTAACACCATCCATATTCAGCAAGAGAAGGTAAGGATATAGATTTCTACTGCACGTACTCACCTTGGGTATATTTATCAATGAACATCAATGCATTCGGGACATTATGATCTCCCAGATGAATGACATTACTGCCAATCCATTGATTGACTTTACTTTGAACTCGAGAAAGAATCTTTTGCATTGACTTGTACGTGAGAGGCGACTGTTGAACTCTTTGATGACCTTGTCCAGTATCTTGCAATGCATATGATACAGACTCGCTCAATAGATCTTCTTCCGCCATAGCCCACAATCGGAACATATCGTCAATGATATCACGCCAAAGTGTCAGCGATTGGAGAGCAAAATAAAATTGCCGTTCATGGCTGTGAGACAATCTTGATCCATCCTGACCGTCAACAATACTGAGGGAGTAACCCTCCTCGTAGTTACCTGGAGAGAAAAATTGCTGCAAGTAATTGATGACCTTGTCAATGGGAACTCGGTTCGAATTCAAAAAGGAATCATTATCACTGTGTACGTGTAGTCAGAAGAATTAGTTACAGAGTTTTCTTAAACGATTGCTAATACAGGTGGAATGATGTAAAATACTCACCATATGGAATATAAACACAAGTGTACATCATCAGATGACAAATTTTGGTTGCGATAGTTCTGTTTGAGATGAGTGACCGCCCTTTCTTTTCGTCTAATTTCGAGAGAGATTTGTTCTCTCGTTTTCTTGTCCGCTAGCACCTCTCTAGTAGCAATTTCAATCAGAGGATCGTCTAACAGTGCGATGCCACCTCTCTCCTCTAGAAACTTGTATACAGTTTCAATGCGTCCCTGTCACAAGTAGAATATGTGAGTGGTGAATGATGCTGAGTTCAGACAGTGAATAAATGGTAAATTTGCGATTGACTCAAGTACTGTAACATGCAAAACCCACCTTGCATGAAAATGAGAGGTGTGGTTGGATAGAAGGAGAAACTGCGTCCTGCAAAAGATAAATAAGCTTCCCATATTCAGTGCGCATCTTCTCTGGATTCATAATCTTATGCCTCCTCGCAATCTCAAACATTTGACGAAAGAACTTCTCGTAATCACTATAATTATCTTCCTCCAAAAGCGTCTGGCCAGCAGCGTAATCGCAAGCAGTCACCATTCCCCTCAAAACAGAAGTAATGTGCTTCAACTGAGCATGGGTTCTACGAGTTGAGCTTTTGAACGGTTTGTCCACTTCAGTGGTATAATCGCAACAAGCCATCGCGGCTTCCACCAACCTCAGCATCTTCCGCTCACCCATGCTCAGCCGAATGGGAATAAACTTGGCACGCTCTTTGACCGTATTGTGCGATCCTAATTCGGGAGTTTGTGACATGGGCACACCCTCAAGATCCTCATCGTCATCTTCAACACTGGCATTCTCCTCCGCCATCGTCTGCAATTGTTTAAAATCCTCCTGTTCTCGTCGACTAGCATCGATAATCTCCTGCCTCTGTTCATCCGTACAGCACTTATCCAAAACGACAGTGTACGGGGAGGCTTGAAGGAACTTCCCTAGCATGGGTTTGAGAACCTCCTCTTCCTTGAGCATTCCAGCGTCGATAGCAGCTTGGTTGAGTTTGATCGTAACGCGGGTACCCGAGTCACCTCGAATATCTGTGAATGCATCGAAACCGTTTTCAATAGTTGGTGCCGTCCCCTCTTTCATGGGCCTAGAGATGCTAAAGTGCGAGAAAACGTTCCCACTGCTATTTGTAGCTGTAGCTGCATCCATGGCTGTATCTATTTCTGAAGCTTTTTTTGTGCCACTGGTGGCACCATCGGCTGGAAGCTTGAAGACGTAATAATCATCGAATTTCGACTGTCATGATTAAAAAAACATGAGCTCAAATCCAATCAGAACAACCAAATTCAATCCAATCCCAAAAATACAAAAACTAACACATCTCACTCACCTTGGTACCGATTTCCACCCATTCACCAAGGGCGCACATGGCAGCATAGAAGCTCCCAATATCCTTGGCCTGGGCAGGAACCTTGAGCACCTTTAGTTCTTCGCTGCTACGGGCGTGTGCACCATTACGGATGCCATTACCATTACCGTTACCGTCCACATTCTCATTCTCATTCTCATCCACATCCGCACGTTCATGATGGTTAATATCAATCCCAGCGATATCATTCGCAGCATCATTCCCCGATTCATCCGAAGAAGAGGATACGACACTCTCCTCCCCCGAATAGGCGGAATCATCATCATCATCATCGTCATCACTGCGATCCTCCTCATCCGCATCCACAATTGAACTCGAACTCTTCCCATTTGCAACACTACCACTTCGATGCGTATGCGTACCATCTATAACCCTCGCAGCATGAATCGCTCTGGAAGAAAGACGACTACCGGCACCTAAAGTATTGATGACATCCGATCGAGTCATGCCGCTGCCGAGATCGGTGATGGTGAGGGTGTTGTTGATTTCGTCCGTGGATATGCGTATGAGGAGTCTGTGCTGGAAGGATGGTCTGTCTCTCATGGATGATGGTCTGCCATTTCGTATCATTTCGTATTTATGTTTGGTTATTGTAGGGTGCATACACGAATGGATTTAAATGGTAATTGGTTGTGATTGTAGTTTTGGAGTGCATTGCAGTGTAGTGTAGTATAGCATAACCAGGGAAGTAACAATATGCAATATTGATTTGATTTCACCGACAAAAAGAAAATGTGAGTGTGACGACAAAGACAAAAATAACAATGAGGCAAACGTATTATAAAAATTGAAACCAACCAGCCCAAGAAACGCAATGAATGACAATTCATTGCACTCATTCATTCATTAATTCATCCACCCCATCCGACTCATCATTGATATCACCGCACCGCACACGCCTACAAATAGCATATTACAATACTTACGTAGAAAAAAAGACATTGTCCATGGCCACAAAACAATTTCTGACGAAATGCTGCAGGGCATCCGATTGACTCTCTCGATCAATTTCAAACTTGAAATTCTCCCTTGCAAGATTCACAGCATTACTACTAGCATGGACAGTACCGGTTGTATCTGCATCTGCATCTGCATTAGCATTGGCATCTGCATTAGCATCATTTTGTTCAATTGGAATGGCAGTCTTGAGGATTGTAGCGAGAGGTTGCGCAATGGGATAGTTTGCCGATGAAACGTGGGACATTGACATTACAAGCGACTGACTCGACGTAAGGTGAGATAAATTATCTAAGTAATGTAGATTTGTTGTTCCTGTTAGCCGCTCTCCGCTCTGTTCAGGTTGTGTATTGAGTATTGAGTAGTCGAGTCTACTCGTACCGGTACGAGTGCTTTTGTTGTCCCAGGTTATTATTATTTGTGTTGTTCGATCTTCATCTTCGCTTTCTTTTGGAATTTCGGGGAATTGAAAAGAGAACGAGAAGCGAAGAGAAGAGAGAATAGAATGGATATTTTTGGACCCATAACCAAACTAACATGTGGGCAAAAGCAGTTTTGCAAAAGCCAACACAAACAAGGCGACGACGACGCGATGAAACAAACAAAAACACAAATACATCCATCTTCATTTAGCTCAATCTAGCGTGTAGCCATCTCTTTATCTTGACAACGAACAACCGAAACACACACAACAATACCTTCAAATCAAACCACCAAATTTTCAATCCAATCATGTCCACAAGCGAAATAAAGGATCTCATAACTTCACAGGGATACAGCCAAAGCATCATCCCCCAGCTCGAACAACACCTCCTCTCCCAATCCACATCCACCACCCCCTACGACTTCAACGCCAACCGCACCCTCGTCAAACTCTACCAATTCTTCCCCTCCAGTTCAAACGCAGGGTACACAACCCTCGTCGCCCTCCTCTCCATCCTCTTTGGATCTTCCGCACAATTCGGAGCCATTAACTGTCTCATCCCTGAAGGATCGGCAGCCAAGACTGATGAACCCTTCTCGTCCATCCTCGCCCTGAATGAATCGAGGGATGCCTGTCTCTTTTCCAATCTATGGAATACTCTCCAGAGTTTGGAATCGAGCCAGGTAGAATGTGTGAGTGAGGCGGTCAAGTCCCCCCATGCCCTAAAGGCATTGAGGGAATCTATCCTGGACACTCTCTCGCTCACGTTCAAGACCGCTTCTCTCGCTTTGGTCCTCTCCTCTGTGAATCTCACCTCCGCAGACGATTTGAAACAATTCAAGATTGTGGAGAGTGCGGATGGGGATAAGGTTGTCTTTTTGGAGAATTTGGAGAATACCAGGAGGGATAAAGCGCAGCATACCGAGAATGCATTGGATTATGGTATGGTGAGGGGTTTGATTATTGATGCAGGCGTTGCCGTAGAGTAAACAATAAATAATAATAATGAAAGAATGAATCAAGTACATGTACAAGAAGTAAAGTAATCCATCCATGGTCATACAAATACATTACCTAAATCATCTCTTTAAAAAGAGAACTGGCTAGAATGTCCCGCTGCATCCGCTTTTCAAGCTAACACCAGCGACACAAGTATCATCACAAACTCGTTATAAAAAACAGTTATTAAAAAAACAACTGAAACCAATGCAGCTAGTTGTAAAGTGACGGAGACAGCCATAGAATCCACACGCCAATTATCATGTGCTTTCACTTGCGGCCAATGTGATGAGCGAAAAGTGAAGGAGAGATAGACCCGAAATAGAATGACGGGCGAGGATAGTGTATGACAATTAATTTGCAAGCAGAACTTATGAATTTTATGCAAGAAATATGTGTATTTTCAAATTTGCTTCTTAGTATGTTTATCTTGGCTGTTGAGCTAGTAGCTTGCTATTAGTAGCTAGATTGCTCCTGAGGTACTAGCAGCTAGCTAGTAGATGAATTGACAAGGTTACTATTTCCAGCAGAGACGTCTATGGTAGAGTGGGGTGTTATTTCTTCTTTCTCAGCGGGTCGTCTTGGGACATATTTCTGCGGGACGTCCTTTCGGAGAAAGTGGAGTAATAGAGGAGCATTACAAAAGCAGCTAACAGCGCACTATCATTTCAAAGCAATTCTAATCCTGGTAGCATTACGCGGTGGAAGAGTAGACAAAATACGAAATCAAGGAAACAAATCTCGTACGTGCTCGCGTGTGCCGTAGACTGACTCTACGTGTATTTTAACAAATGGGTTTTTATATTTAATCTGTTTTGGTTTTACCAACACTGCTGCTCTGAACAATTCTCTTGAAGATAAGCGGAAACACAAGTATCGCAATAGGCTCCAAGGTCCACATCATATCACCCGCAAAATTTCCTCCCCAATCAGCATCTGCGTTCGAATATCCCAATTTCAAATTCCTCACAAAATCAGGCTGCTTCTCTCCCTCTTGATCATAGTAGTAAACAATTATACCGAGCAAATATCCATAAAACGCAATGAAATTGAATACGAAATAAACGAATTCACGATATCCTTCTAAATTCGACATTTTCGCCACAGTCTCCAAGTCACCAGCGGCATCCTTCTTGAGAACGACTTCATCCGGAGAGGACGACTTGGCCTTGACATGTTTCTCAACAGCTTCCACTTCTTTGACAAGCATCTTATCTTCTGCCATGATATCTGCAGAGGAGGTGGCGCTCAATGTCCAGAACGGTGTCCAATCCCTCACAATGAAAAAATTGTAAGTCTCGAAGGATATCCAATTTTTATCCAGATCCTTTTGTTTCTTATTGTTGAATTTTCCAATGAGGGCACGGATGCGACCTCCCTTTCGAATGGCTGCAGCTCCATCCTTGATCATATAATACAATAGAGGGAGGAGAGCAATTTCCATTACAATCAAAGCGTGGATCAGGGCTGGGAGACCCCCGATGGTTCCTGCTTCCGTGAGGTGGAGAGAGTTGGCAAAGAGCCAGAAGAAGGCTATGCCAATGGGTAGCACACAAAGTCCGATTAAGGTGTTTTTCAATGCAGCATTTCCTTCGTGGAGGATACTAGAGGTAATGATTGCTATGGTTTTCTTGTTGGTGGCCTTGTCGACGTCTTTGTCTTTGTCATCGGCGTCCTTTTTGCTAACACTAACTGGATGTTTGGCGAATAAATCAGCAATTCGACCAAGACGAATCAATTTCGATATCCCCTGACTGAAAATAAGCTTATATCCAGAGCGGCAGCATGAGAAAGCAGCATAGAGCTGCGAGAATGAAATGAGAAGCTCCAATGGCGTGGTTTTGCTCATGTAGGGTGCAGGGAACTTGTAGAATTTGGCAAGGTAGGCTGGGTCGTAGAGAAAGGGGAAGGTGTCAGTGAAGAGTTGTAGGTCCTTCACGCAACACATCGCGTTACGGACGAGCTGTACGATGGCGTCCATGGTTGAATGAATCTGCTTTGATGCTAGGAAATACCAGGTACGTGTAGTTACAGTAATACTTTGGTGGTTTTATTATGATGTTTTGTGTGTTGTGTTGGAAAGAGAAAGTGAGGTCAATTTCTTGTGTACGGTGGAGTGAGTAGAAAAACAAGATAAAAGAGAAGAGGAAGAAAAGAAACCGAAAACCGAAAATCCAAACATCAAACAAAACCCACAACACATCTACTTCATACAGTAAATACAATACCATTTGTGCATTGTCTACCTGTAGTAGTAAATCAGTCTTGCTGCACCTACCTTGGACCATGGAAATGTAGTTGTAGATCAAAAGAAACAAGGAAGAACGACGAAAAAGGAAATGAGTTTCTATCAAACACTGAAGCAGATTGAGCGCTTCCTCGCAGCTGTAGTTGGCAACATTGATCCAAACCACAACGAGTATCAAAGAAATAACAGTGGAAATCCTCAACGTTTCGCTCCGAATGTGCAAAATCCGGCAGTTCGAAGTCTCACAAGAATTCCTGATGCAGCAAGTACGTGTAGTAGGGTCGGTGATGTAGATGGAACTGCTGATGTACCTATGAGAGCAACACTCACAGGCTCCTCAAATCAGGGCAGAAGCATCGTTGACGATGATCATGTTATGTGTTCTCCACTACACATAGAAATGAATCGAGAACATGACGACCTTTCATCTAATTTCCCATTGATACGGTTACCACATGCAATGAACGAATTATCATCAGAAATGGATTACATGGAGTACTACTCAGGTCTTCTCGATTCATTAAGCGCCACCATTTCAGAATCCATCATTCCCCGTTTGTGTATATCAAATGAAATACAGGAAGAATTCTTTGTGTCAATTCGACAAGAAATGAATGCTCGGATGTTGGTCCAAGAAGCGCAAGGAGCTGTAGAAGCTGGGGCGGGTACATGCCCCGAAAACGGCGCAACATCCAAAGCCCATCTAAAAGATATGGAATTTCTGCTCCAACAAACTGAAGAAGCTGCGCTGGATGCCGGGTCCCGGGTCTTGAATTTGGTGAATGCATATTTTGATGGATTGAGTCAAAAACGTAATGACGTGACCGTGGGTACATCTACACTGGTACAGCTTCATGAGTGGGATACGGATATACCTTTGCTCCAATGCTCTATTTTATCACGGGCGAATCCGAAGAATCTAGCTTCCTATGCCGCACTAGGCCGTAAACAAGAATCTCGCGTCCTCAATCTGTTGCAGAATTCCTGGCTTATGAGGAATATATTATTGAATGACGGCCCGCGACAGGATAAATTCAGTTCCATGCTTGACATTTATCATGACATTCTGGCAGCTTCCCATCGAGCCAAGAATGGCGTAAGATCGAATGATATCTTTCATAGACTTGCTCTAGCAGTGGCATTGGAGCATGCTGTCCCTATAAATATCTTTGATACGAATGAAGTCATTGATCCCATTGCAAGATTTCAACATTATGAGAATGCTCATATACGAGGAGAATTAGATCCTTCCTTCTTGGCCCTTTCAGTGTGGGAACTACGAATGGTTGTGAATAATGATGCATCAAATGATGAAATACAATGGTGCAGGGATATGTTACGGAATTACAGACCCGATCACATAACGGAACGTAATGATAAATGGCAATACTGCATGATTGTTAAAAGCGATGTTCGTTACAAGAGACCAGAATGGGCACTCAATTGTCCTCGGACGTATCAGCAAATGCTGAGTGGAGGGGGGATGTGCGGTCCTAGAGCTTGGTTCGGGCGATTTGTTTGCAAGTCCTTTGGAATTCCCACATGGGGTGTTCGACAGCCTGGACATGCTGCTATGAGTCGATGGACTCCATCAGGAGAGTGGGAGATCTGTCTTGGTGGACCTAATTGGAAGAAGAGTTACTGGGGTGATAGAAATGGCTTTGATTTTGAGATAGAAACCAGGGCACGGTTGTCTAGTGATGAATATAAGAAGGTGATGGTACTTGACTGTCTTGCCGAAATCAACCAAGAAGAAAAGATGGGTAGTCAGCACAGAAATTACATGAGACGTAACTTGAACAAGAGGTTTTGGAGGGAATTATCCCGTTGTCAAAAGAGGTTGCTTGCGAGGTGTGCACCACCGCGGCAAGTCGAGACCAAGCAGATGTATGACGCAGGAGCAAATATCCAAGGGTATTGTTCTAACGTAAGGAATGATCAAATTACGATCCCAGCTGCAGCTTGCCATAGACCGGCGCGCAGCAATGGAAATGTCATTTTCATGAAGTCTTTTGATGAAGATGGAGAGAGACATATTCATTTACGAGAAAATGGTAACATCGAATACCGACTTACCATTGATGATGCAAATTCATACCTCCTGCATGCCACAGTTGTCACGGCGCATGCTACTACTGAGCCCATCAAATTGAAACTGGTCAACAATAATTCTGAAACCAATATTGAAATGAAAGTTCCGTATACTAAAGGTTACTGGGCGACCACAGAACCCATTAGAGTTGATTTGAAAGAAGGTCTCAATGAGTTGCATGTGTGTAGATTTGGAGGGTTGGGCATCACAATAAAAGAGTTCATCTTAACTAGGTCAGATTGAGCTATTCAAGACGGAACCCAGTTCTGAATGCTAATATGTTCTGTTTTGTACTAGTGTACTGTATTATTAAATAAAACATCCAAGCCTTATCTACTACACGTAGCTAGGAATGATGTCAACTGGATATGCCGCTTTCAACTCGCGTTGAATGAATGAATGAATGGATCACTCCATTCCACAGAACATCCCTGAACTAGATGCAATATATGCAAACTTTAGTAGAGATTTATCATATGAATAAAAGATAAATATAAGTTTGTTGATGCAATCACAATTATTTGAGCATGTACGCGCGTGTATGGACCCTTTACTCGACCGCGTCCATCAGACAGCAGCTCCCAAATGAAGTCTTGCGGATTATTAAAATTACTTGAAATTGTGAATTAAAATGATTGCTTGTACAACTGCGTACATCTGCGTCTCTTATATCTATTCAGCAAGTACAAGCCTGGTGATAATCCGTTTGGCTGCAGCAATTCCACTTTCCCCTCGAATCTTTGATCTCATCAGAATCCAAAATAAATATCATTTGCTCTTGAACATCTTGCAATCTCTTCTGTTTCCCTTCTCTCAGCTTTTTTTTGATTTCCTCGTCTAACGAATGAAACTCGAGTGATTCCTTATCTTGCACCCACTTTCCATTGTGACGATTGATTGCATCAGTGTCGGACCCTTGGCTTTGGGACTTGGCTTGAGCCAGACTCTGTTCCAACTGAGCTAATTTTTCTTTGAGTTTCGTAATCTCTATATTTTTCTGTACGAGAAGTGCATCTACAGCCACCTTTGGGCCAGCCTGTGCTTGCGGGGCAGCATTATCAGCAGCTGCAATTTCCGCATTTGCTGTCATCAGGGCCCGCTCTTCATCAGTGAGAAGAAGATAAAAGACAGCATTCCAGAAAGGAGCCTCTTTTATCTTGGCTGGCACCATTTTGAATCGTAGAGATTTGAGAGATGGGGAATTTTGCAGCATAAATAGAGCCACCTCCATATGGCTCTTCCGTGGACTACTTTTATTCATGGAACCATTGGATTTGTTGATGGTTGTATTTCCCTCATTGTACCATGAATAAATATCCTCTTCTGTCATTAGAGCGGTGCTGCTGACAATTGTATCTGCAGAGCGAATAGATTCGATTGTGAATGTTGCGCTCCCTAGACGTGTCTTGATTTCTACATTCCCCATACTCAGTAAATCAGATAAATTGTGTACCAACGAATTGGGTTGATCCACTGACGGTGTCAGCTGCATAGGACTTGTGGTAGCCTTATTAGTAGCTGGTGCAATATCTCCATTTCTGTTCAGCCCGGATGTTCCGACACCATTTTCGCTGCGATTTGTTGCAACATGTGAATCACCACTATGCTTCTTGCTATCGTCATTAATAACTTTATCGCTATTGTATTTTTCCCCAGGGTCCGAGTCGTCGCCTGAAGACGACTCACCAGATGCAACCGACGATATGGAAGACCCGTCGTCATTGCTGACATCATTCATCAAGGGTGATCGGCAATCTTCGTCGGTCAATAATGGTGCATCAGGTTCCAAGAAAGGAGAGTCGTCTTCCCCGCCGGTAGAAGTGCTGTAATCTTCACAAAGATTTGTGTGGAGATCCTCTTCATTTGTGTCATTCTTGGCATCGTCTGCGCTAGAGGAATATACTTGTCCCATTATTCCTGCTAACTAGAAAATCTTTAAATGCGTCGATATTTTCTACGTTTAAATTGTCACGTATCTTCTTTTTAACGCAGTCTAATAGATACCGGGGTATGAATTGATTGTGGATTGTAACCGCAATGAGGACCCAACTAAGAGCTCTACGAGGAGTAGTTTGTAAAAACAACAAGGTCCGAAGTACGAAGGTCGGAGATGAAGATTTCTCAATAAAAGATCCGGATAACTCGTAAAATAACGTCGTGGCATAACCTCATTTTTCACGAAAATAAATAATACAATGATAAGAGTTGCATTCATATTAAAAACTATGCCAAACTTTGGTTTTAGATGCGTTTCACCTTGGTTTCACTTGGTCTTTCTCCCGTATTTCAAGCGTACCATCGTAGCTATTTCAATTGTTATCATTAGGCGTACGTGGTGTACTGCATTATTAGTACTCTCATTATTAGTACTCTTTCTATTTTCTCGTGATTGGCATCAATGTCGTCTTGCGATGCGGGGGTGAAAGGTGGCATCTTGACGACACATGACGACAGGGGGGTTGATGATATTACAAATAAGTACAAAAATCACGCTCCGATGTTGACGACACTAGCTACACTTCCACATATGTGGCGTAAGGACTAAATAAATCCCTTCTGTGGTTATTGTTTTTGAGTCTTTCTCTTTCTTTCTAAATTCATCCCTTTGTCTATTTACATAGGAAGAAATGTTTGAGTACGTATCTTGGTTTACGCGGAATGCGATTTATTGCAACACTTAGTTTATATCAATACTAAATGATGGTATGAAGTGGAGCCCTCCCATCACTTATTGATGTTACTCAAACTTTTGACACTTTGCGCCACGCGTTTCGCAGTCCTTTGCAGTGTTTCCTCCTTATAGTCTTCAAAGTCGCCTCTGAACTTTGTAGCTTCACCACCGCCAATCACCCACAAGTCCCTACAAGTACTTGTAATAAAATGCTGGTCGTGACTAACAACCATTAAACCTCCTTTGAAATCTTTTACTGCCTCAATTAGTGCATCACACGTTTGCATATCTAGATGATTCGTTGGCTCATCCATGATAATAACATGTGGCCGCTGATAAGCCAAGGAAGCAAAGGCAATCCTACTTTTTTGGCCTCCGCTTAGCATAAGCATGGGCTTGATAGCTTCATCCCCTTGAATCTGAAATTTTCCAATAAAACTTCGCATTTGCTGATCATCTGCATCAGGGAACAAGCTCATCATGTTTTCAACAGCACTCAAATGTAAATCAAACTTGTCTGCAGAGTGTTGTGTAAACATTCCAATTCGCAACCGATTATTCCTGGATACGTGACCCGATAGTGGCTGTAGCTTGTCTGTGATCAAATTCAAAAGTGTCGATTTTCCAGCTCCGTTCGCTCCTGTGATGAAGTTCGACATGATGTCAGCAAAGACCATATACAGCACAGATGTTGAGGAACAGCGTTACTTTCACTCACCTAAAATTCCAATACGACTGTCAAGATCAACACCAAAATTGACCTCCTGAAGAATATACTCGCTAACTTTTTTCCCTTCGGTTTTGTAATCAAAAGACACATCATCAATAGCAATAATCGGGCGGCCCAGAGGCTCAGGGTTGGGGATCGAGAACCTCCACACCGCCTCAACCTCTACTTGTTCGGGAGCCTCGATGTCCATTTTCTCAACAGCTTTAATTCTACTCTGTACAATAGAGGCGCGCTTTGCATTCGCTCTGAATTTTACAATAAACTCCATCATGTGTGCCCTCTTATCTTGGTAAGCTTGGTAAACACGCATTTGATTTTTGATTGTTTCTACGGATGTTTTCACGTATGTATCATAGTTACCCTTATAGTCTTCATGATAAAGGTAAATGGTTGATTAGCATTGGTGATTCATCGATAACATTGCAACAGCAACCAATCATTTGTGTACAGTGATACTTACAAATTAGCTGCTTGTCCTTGAACTCAATAACATCCGTGCACACTTCATTCAAAAATCCCCTGTCATGCGACACCACTACAATTGTGTGTTTGTATTCGCACAAATAACTTTCTAACCATAACACTGCCTAAGGTAATCAAAAGGGCCAGAGCGAATGTGATGAATATGAGCAAATAGTCCAAAGTTTCGTCGGATAAAAACAAGGGGTAAAGAGTATAAAATAAACCTCAGCTTTGTACGTACCTCCAGGTCCAAGTGGTTAGTTGGCTGAGTTCAGTATGAATAGGTAGATCGTAGAAGTGGTGAATTTTCAAATGGTTGCAAAAGACGTGTTCGTTAGTATTTTCTTGTCGAGTACACGTACGTGAATGATTCGTAACGATGTACTCATCCGTTTAAACGCAAACATTCAAAACGCGGCACTTTCGACTTACCTCGTCTAGCAACAACAAATCAGGCTCGATGAAAAGTGATGCCGCAAGAGAGACTCTCATTCTCCAACCCCCAGATAGTGCGGAGGTGGGCCCAGCTTGCATTTCTGGAGTAAACTGAAGTCCTGATAGAATAATGGCAGCTCTGGATTCAGCTGAATCCGCCGACAATTTGTCCAATCTCGCATAGATCTTATCCAATTGGCGAAGATCATTGTTGAAAGTATCATCTGCACCATCGCCATCGCCATCAACACCCTGGAGCCTTTTATTAAGCTCCTCTCTCTTCTTTGTGACAGATGGAGCGCCAGCATCAGAAGAATCATTATTGACAGCCTCGCCATCCTCTAATCTAGCAAGAACTTCCTTCTCTTGCTGCAACAAAGCGTTCCTCTCCGCATCTGACTCTAGAACAGACTGAAGGACGCTCATTTCAGTCCCAGCACTTTTTACCTCCTGACGAACATGCAACACACGATGATGCCTGGGAAACCCTTCAATATCCATGGATGCAATTGCCTTCAATAAAGTGGTTTTACCAATCCCATTTTTGCCAACCAAACCATAACGCCGCTGGTGGGCAAACTTGAGATTAGCATTATCCAGCAAGATGCGCCCATTGTCCAAGCTAACCGTGACGTTTCTGCACTGGATATCCTTTTCATTCCTTCCTGATTCATAATCAGGCAAAACCATTTGAGAAACGACAGCGTTCTTTCCCTCCTTTTCTTCTTCGCGTTCCAAAGCATCGATTCTGTCTTGATATTCTTTCCTTGACTTTTCGAGTTCTTGTTTACTTTTGCGTTTTTCCTTTGCCGATTTGGTACCATCGTGAGCATCTTTCTGTTGGTTGATAAAGGCTGCAACGCCAGAGTCTGTACCCCAGAGAAATCTGTTTGCGTCATCTTCCTCCTCTGTTGTTCGATCGAGATTGGAGCTCATGCTGACCATTCCTTGCTTCAACTTGCTACTCGTAGTACTCGTTGTACTCGTTGTCGTAGTCTTGCCATCTTCAGCAGGATTGTGATATTTCTTGGCAAGGTTTTGAACTACCTTGCACGTCTTCAGAATCATATCGTCATCGCAACCAGACGATTCCAAGAACGGCCCAATGGTTTCGAAAATTTCACTCTCTTGATCCACAGAGCACTTGGCTATTTCTTCCAATGTGACTGTATCTTCATCACAAATCATTCCGACCAAGTAGGTTATCAGGTCTTCATCGAGATCATCATTATCTTCGAGTAGGACCCCCGATAGGCATTCGCTCAATTCGTCTTCGTTGAATGTTGTCATTGTAACTAACTCGTGTCTTTCCCCTAACAATGGTATGTATATTATGCAAGTTGCAAGCTAATTGAAATAGTATCAAGCCTACTGTACTGTACCTGTACGTCGTGTAACCCTGTTGTAAATCTTCAATCTCTTCTGATGATCTGAGCTTGATCTGAGGCTCTGAGCTCTGAGCTGAGCTGAGCTAAGTTTCAAGTTACTTCCCCTTTCCATCCCTATTCCATTCACTTCTTTATTGAAAATTCGAAAAGACGACAAACACACATATCAGTCACATGATACATAGTAAAAAGTCATGGCCGTTGAGTGCACACACGATCGCTAAAAGAAGTATGATAGAAAAATCACCACAAGAATAATGTTGCCTGCTGGCGCGCCTATGTATGTACGTACAGGCTACAAGGTACAGTCCTGCTAGTAGAGACCTAATAAGCAAGTCCGCGACGCTAGTTACGAGGGTTCTCCCAAGCCATAACCCCTTGGTTCCATTGAAATGCACCTGGTATCGAATAAATAACAGGAATCACCGCTTTTGTCGTAACGACGGACACCACACCAGAATCTTCATCAACCTAAAAAGACACTCACAACGATATGGCTCCGCATAATCAATCTAGATTGCACGCTAAACGTAGCGAAGAGGCCGAGGACGAGATATCCTACGACAAATCCCTGGATTCATTAGATATGTCTATTGACAGCCAAGACCAAGAGGTCAAAAACGAAGCAAACCTATCATCGTCCATTCAAAATGGAATTTCAGAGGGATTATCTCGCTTCTTCGCACAGTGGAGAATCCTGCTGCTGGGACAATTCCTATCGATCCTCTTGGCTTGCAGCGGTGCCATTAGTGCATCCATGCATTTCAATTGCAATATTAGTGCACCGACTATGCAGACAGCCATGGTATTTTTTCTCATGTCATTCCACGCCTTGCCCCTTCTCAGGAGGAACACACGCCGTCGCGATAGCAACGATTCGGATGCGGAGGAGCATAATAATACTGATGATACGACAGGAACTACAAATCCAAACCCTACTATGCAGAATGGCTTGGATCTTGGTGGCTCCGTATCCATAGATTCTACAGATATTTTTCAGAGCAATTCAATGAAGACCTTCAACAATAACAATCCCGACGAGGCGCAAAAACCACACTCCACGTGTTGTGGAATTCTCCCTCTCACTGTGCCGTGGTGGGCATACGCTGCGTTTGCCTGCATCCTTGTCGAGGCGAGTTTCTTTACATTCCTTGCTCTCAGATATACAACACTCCCCAGTGCTGCACTCTTGGACAATACAAATATCTTGGCTGCTATGATTGGCTCGCGGCTGATTCTGAACAGAAGATATTCTGCGACTCATATATTTGGTGCGATGATTTGTTGTGTTGGAGTTTTTCTCAATATAACATCTGATTGGAAAAAAGCAGGAGAGGATGTCACCACGATTGATGATGATTTGGAAAGGATTGAGATCGAAGAATACCCGAAACGGCTCCTTGGAGACTGCATTGCCATTATTGGCGGTTTATTGGTTGGATTGTGTGATGTAGTTATTGAGCTGGTGGTCAAGGATTTTGTTTCTGTCAATGAATACCTAGGTACGTTCCATTGATCATATCAAATATACAGTAGAGTTATGATAATTATGAAGGAACTAATGTGTTCGATGAAATTAGGGTGTGTGGGGATATTTGGAACGGTGATTGCATCCGTTCAAGCTTTCGCTCTAGAACGAATGCAGATTGTGAAAATATTTGCGGCAGAATCAGGTGACTTGATGACAACGCAGGAAATTTATGAGCTATATGCAGACGACCCCTTCAATGCTCCAAGATCGTGTAGACAGGGTACGGCAATAGGATTGGTCGTGGGGTATGCAGTTTCAGCTTACTTATTCAATTACTGCATGACCCGTTTCCTCGCTAAATCCGAGTCTGCACTTTTGACGCTATCACTTCTTACGGCTGATTTATATTCGGTGATCTTTACGGTGGTTGCAGAACACATTCCACCATCAATTCTCTTCTATTTTTCTTTCATCTTGGTTATTGTAGGTGTCATCGTATATGAGATGGCGCCGAGTCCACTTGGTATAGCGGAAGATCTTGTAATCAATAAAGGCATCGTTATCGAAAGGGAAAAGTTGCAGGAAATGAATAATCTGAGCCTATCGTGGAATTCGTCTCAAGATTTAACTGGGGATCAATGCAACAAAGATATCGAACAACGTGAGATTCTGTAAATATGTTTTTGATAATTTTTTATTTTTGTACTATCAATTTGTGTATTTTTTTAGATAATGTATCGTTTTCATTGTGAGTGTTTGAAGAAGTCAAAAAATTACAGCAGACTTCGTGGAGAATCAATCATCAATTCATTATCACAATCATGATCCCTCAAAGCAAATAGGAGGGTAAGATAATGCAATACGTACTCTTGGATGGAACTTGGGCGCACCTCCCGCACCGCAATTAAACTATGGTTCAAAACAGGAGGTATTCAACGTCTTTTTCCTCTAGATAAATTCGTTGTGGCACGTAAAATGCACCAAAATCTAGAATAATGAGCATATTTTCATGTCTTTAATTTTATTACGAGAGATGCGCATAACCAAAAAATGTGTGCGGTTACCTTCGCGTCAACCCCCACCACATCCTTTAGAAATTGGAAGTTAGAGAAATAATTGCATGTGTTACTAGGTGAAATGTAGTTGAAAGTGTGGTCATCGTGATGTTTTGTTCTTTGCTAAATTGTGAGGGGTACAGTACCGTAGGGGGCGGGGGGCTTTTATTGCGTTTTTATGCTTGAAGTCAGGCTTGAAGTCAGGCTTGAAGTCAGGCTTGAAGTCAGGAATGAATCCACCACGCCATGGTCAAGTCAGTGTCAATCAAGTCCATGCTCAAACTGGATGATCCTTTTTTCGGTGAATTTCGAAAAAATCTACGTACCAGAGGCAGACTGACTTGACAACTGACTTGACTTATAAATGACTCTCGATAAACCTTCAGGGCCAAAAGCAGCTTGCTCAAAATTCAAAATGACAACATTCTTGGTACGGTACGTATCCTTTGATTTGATGCCATTGTCAGAATTTGAAATTTATACTAAAATAGAGAGATCTTCAGAATTTTGCTTCAAAGTTCAGACGAGGAGGGAGGGGGGTCATGTTTTTTAAGATACTCACAGACAGATATTCTGTATTCAATACTCAAGCCGATCAATTGATACAACATACTCGTACACTCACAGGACCTCAACTCACCGAATGCCCCAAATATTAAATCAAATATGGAAATTCTCGACGTCGTGACAAAGATAACAGGGGCAAGAGAACAAGTGAGTCCGAAGTCTATCATACCAGAAAACAAACAAAGAAGTTCTGCTGCTGATGATAATGATGATCATGTTCCAGAAGAATTCTCAAAGCTAGGAATCAAGCTTTCATATCTTCTCAATGAATTCATCGAACAAGATTGTGGAGGAAGATCTTATTTAACTGGCCTATCTACGGCTGATGTTTGCAACACTTTTGTGAAACCCGCTACTAATGCATGCAAGATGTCTTATTGTGATATGCTGCTTGAAAGGCAAAACCATAAAAGAGAGCAGCATAATAACAATGTAATGATAGTTGGCCGTGCCGACGTCTTCGTTTCGCACGCCTGGAAGTACGAGTTCCTCCTTGTGCTCAGTGCCCTTGAGGACCACTTTAAGGATAAGCCTGACACCATTATTTGGTTCGACCTATTCTCAAATAATCAACACAGGGCCTCGGTACGCCCTTACGAGTGGTGGCAAACAGTCTTCAAATCTGCCATCGATCAGATTGGCCACACTGTTATGGTCTTGAGTCCATGGAACGATCCTATCCCGTATACTAGAGCATGGTGCATCTTTGAAGCCTACTGCACACTCAAAACCAATTGTCGCTTCGAGATTGCCATGAGTGCTCATGACTGCAGGCAATTCATCATTGATACAGAAAAGGATCCTTTTGCAACAATCAACACGATGTTGGGTTCAATTAATGCTGAAAAGAGTACGGCTTTTCTGCCTGAAGATAGAGATAGAATTTTTGAAGTAATTCGTAACGAAGTTGGGTTTTCAAAGATTAACACTTTGATATTTGAACAGTTGCGCACCTGGGTCATTAATCAGGCGAAACAAAAGCTCGAAACAAATAAAGACAAAGAGAGGCAACCGAAACTGCACAACATGCTTGGTATGCTCTACATGGGACAAGGAAATTATCGAGCATCTTGTCCCTTGTTAGAAAAGTGTTTGAAGCTGACAAAGGACGTTTTTGGGCCGGACCATCCTGACACTCTCACAGCTATGAACAATTTAGCATCATTATATAAGGCACAAGGTAAAGCTGAGGCTGCTGAAACGTTGTATGTTGATTGTTTGGAAAGGATAGAGTCGGCTTATGGCCCTGGCCATCTTTATACTCTTGAGAGAATGCTGAACATGGTGGGGTTTTATTACGACCGAGGCAAGGTCAAGGTTGCTGAAAATTTTGTGATGAAGAATCTGGCGGCCCAAGACCTTCCTCATACTCCAACCAATCGAGCTCCAACAACCGCGTTTACTATGGTAAATTCAGAGAAAATCGTGACAATTCGTGGTCCTAATGCACTTGATAGACTTGGTAGTATTCGTGATTTAGTGTTGATGTATCGTGACAAAGGCAAGCTTGAGGTAGCTGAAGCATTGTATGTTGAGTGCCTGGAGAAGCGTCGAGTGACTCTAGGGCCCAATCACCCTTATACTCTTGAAAGTATGAGCAATCTGGCATCGTTCTATCGTAAACAAGGAAAGGATAAAGCGTCAGAAGCGTTACATATGAAATGCAAGGAGAAGCGAAAGTATGCTCTTGGTACTGACCACCCTGATACTCTGGCCAGCATAAATAGTTTGGCATGTGTTTATGCCAAACGGCCAGGTTCTTTTTTAGCTGCTGAAAAACTGTATTTGGAATGTCTAGATAAGCGAAAGACAGCTCGTGGGCCTGGCCATCCTGAAACTTTGGCAACAATGAGCGATTTAGCATCTTTGTATGTTAGCCATGGCAAATACAAAACTGCAGAGGTCATGTTCATGGAATGCCTCGAGAAGCGGAAGGCTCTTCTAAGACCTGATCATCCCGATACTCTCAGTAGCATGTATAATTTGGGGATGGTGTATGATGAAGAGGGAAAGTATCAGGCTGCTGAAGCGTTTTATGTGGAATGCCTGAAGAAGCGACGGGCAACCCTTGGGCCTGACCACGCTGACACTATTAACAGCATGAACAAGCTGACCGATGTGTATACTAAGCAAGGCAAGTATAAACCTGCAGTGAAGTTGCAAATGAGAAATAATATCCGGAGAAGTCGTGAAAAACGACTATTAATTCAGAAAATCCTGTTGCAAATGAGGAGGAATATCCGGAGAAGTCGTGAAAAACGGCTCTTAATTCAGAAAATCCTGATACTCTTGCTATTACACACAATGTTGATGCCATGCCGCCTATTGATTTAGGTACATAATTACGATGCATCGTACGCGTAGTTGTATAGGTTTTCCCTTTAACTTTTTAATGTATGTTTCAGATTAATATTTCATATCGCCGTTGTTTCTGTCGTTCTCCTCCCTGTTCGCTTTTTTGATGATGACTCTTTCGAAGGACTATCTCCGCACTCGGAAAGCAAGAAGCTAACCCATTTTTCTCTAATGTTATCGCCATCCAGGTCTTCTGGTGACGTTCCCGATGTTGGGAAAGGTGGGGCTAGCGTGTCGACCATTCTTCCGCTAATGGAATTATGAGGTCCAGACGTGAGACCACATTTTTGTTTCTCCTTCTCGTCAAAATGAAGAATACTTGACATTACCATCAAAACATCGCGTTTGGCTTTGCCACTTTTTGAGTGCCAATCAAGCAGAATAGATTTTATGAGAGCACGGTCAATGACATCTTCTTCTTTTGATTGAAGTCGAGAAATTGCTTCATCCAACGATCTGCGAAGATTGACATTCTCCTTTCGGTATTCTTCTTGCTTATGTTCCATTCCCTTTACCTCTTCCATCATGTTCGTAACTGCTTTATTTGATGCTACCTGTGCTTCTTGAATAATTCTATCGTTCTCCTTCCTCGTTGTTTCAAGAGCCAATTCATGGGCAGCGGTCATTGCTTCTTCGGTAGAAATTCTATTTTCTCCCAACAGTTCAAATTCAGCTTCTCTTTCGATCTCAAATGCTTCCATTGCAGTCTGCAAGTTCGAGCTGGCAATAATCGATCGGTCGTAATCAGTTTTTGCAACTTGAAAGTCAGCTTGAGAAGCAGCTAGACGCTGTTCCAAGTCAAGGACTTGAGCCTTGGCAGCATCGCGTTGAGCTGTCAGTACAGCTTGGTTTGATTCTTTGGATTCTTGCAACGATAAAACCTTTTTAACTTCCCTATCCCTCTCTTCTTTGAGTAGATGCAATTCAATTTGAAGACCCGCAGCATCTTTAGAGTTACCTTCAAACTCCTTCAATTGTCTTTTAAGTTTCTCATTTGAAGCTTCAAGGTCTTCCACCATCTGGTTCAACTCGTCAGCTTCTTTATCGACTTCATCGTGTTCATCCGCCTTTGATTTCAATTGTCCGAGTAAGTTATTGATTGTACTGCGCATCTTCTTTATATCTGCATTTTTGCTATCTACTTCCTTGGTTTGATTGCTCACGTGTTGCTCTGCTGTTAGAAGTTGGGCTTTATGCTGTGCCTCGAGGCCGTCAAGTCTCTCTTCAAAATGCTGTCGTAAGTTAGATATTTCCGTATCCCTCGCGTCAAGTTCTAACATTGCACGATTTATGGTATCTTGCAACGGCGCAAGCTCTTTGGCTTGCTGCTCGTCCGCCTGTTGTTGGCACTCTTCAAGATGACGTCGAAGACTTTCAATGTCAGCATCCTTCATTTCTAAAGACAGCGAGTCTTGAGTTGTTTTTGCATTCATTTTCTCCATTTCCACTAAATGCTTCTGTTCCATTTGCTCTCGATACTGCTCAAATTGGCACCGAAGCTCTTCAATTTTGGTATCTTTGGCGACTAATACAACAGCCATTTCTTGCACTTTTGACTCTGCCTCAATGTTTTGTATATATTGCTGTGGTGCCATTTCATCATCTCCAAACTCGAGGCTGCGATTCTGCTGTTGTTCAACGTGTACGTGATTTAATTCCACCACCTCCTCTTTGGGTGTTTCTGCTTCCAATCTCGTTTCGATCCGAGCTTGCTCCTCTTGCGCCGCCGTCAGTCTAGCCTTTTCTTCCTCTTCCTGTTTTATCCGAACTGCCTCTCGCTCAGCTTCCACACGAGCAATCGTGTCTTGCTCCGCCTTCAACCTCAGTATATCGTCTTCTTCTTCCTGTCTGATTCGCAATGCTTCCTGCTCCGCTTCCAGACGGGCTTGCTCTTCTTGCTGAGCTTTCTCCTCTTCTGCCCGTCTCGCTTCTTCCTCCTCGCGATGACGTAGCAAAGCTTCCTCCTCCTCCTTCCGCGCTCTCTCCTCTTCTACTCGTCGTAATTCTTCCTTCTCAAAATGGAGCCGTAGAGCTTCCTCCTCTTCCTGTTGCATCCACCGATCTCTTTCTTCCTCTTCCTGTTGAAGTCGCAAAGCTTCCTGTTCCGCCAAAATCCGTTCCCGTTCCTCTCGCTCAAACTGAAGTCTAGCCTCTGCCTCCTCCTTGACACGCTGACGTTCCTCTTGTTCCTTCTGGGAGATTCGAAGTGCTTCCAATCTTTGTCGCTCCAGTTCCAGCTCCAGGTCATGCGTTTCTTCCATTCTCTGTTGCTCTTCTGCTTGTATTTTAGCTTCTTCCTCCGCCTTTGCTTGCACCATCGCTTCTTCTTCTGCTCGAAGGCGATCGCGATCTTGATCTTCCTCCATGTTGGGTGTGGAGCGATGTTCGTATTGCAGGTTACTTTCCTCTCTTTCTCCAAAAGGATCAGCATCATCGTCCATTTCACTGTCGACGATTAATTCAGTGGAAATGGGATCTGGTGTCTGGACATGGTCGTGGTTTACTATGTCTGCAATGATGGGCGGAGGTGACGGTGGATGTTTCATGTCTTCTTCAGTTTCTTCTTGTGGCAATGACGACGGCGACAGGGCCTCTTCATTGCTATTTCCAAGGGTTCCCACTTCAAAGGACTTTGTGTGCATGTTGGCATCCATGCTGAAATTTGGATCGCCATTGCCATTGCCATTGTCATTGCCGTTGACTTGCAAAGGCGCTATTGCCACATCTCTTTCCATATGTGTAGTTTTATGCATAGGAGCCTCTTCACTTTCAAATGATACGCCAATCTCGTCATCATCCCAGGCATTTTCATCCTCGTCCTCATCTACTTGTAGACCTAAACCTCGATCGCCATCATTATAATCATAATCAATGTCAACATCGCGATTGTGATCGGGTTGAACAAGATTCTTGGCGGTCTGATTGATGGCATTCTTGAAGCCTCCAAACAACTTTCCCACATTCTGACGCATTTCTGACGGAGATACATCGTCTTCTTCTTCTTCTCCGTCGTCGTCGTCGTCGTAATATTCCTCCTCGCTGCCCGAGGCTGAGCCGGATTCGTACTCGTAGTCGTCGTCGGCAGGTGGTGCCACGACATCGCCGATTTTTGCAATGACATTCTCGCCGATTCCCTTTCGTAATGATCCCCACATTCTTGCAGTGCGGGATTTTGATTGGGTTTTGAGGTGAATGTGTTTATGTTGTCGTGTTACTCGTATGATCTCGTAGTGGTTTTTTATGGCGTCGTTGGCATTGAGAGTTGAGAGTTCCACCACAAGCAAAGCCCGAACCTTATTTTTTCTCGCTGTTTGGGTTTTTGTGCCGTTCTGAGGTATCTCCGTCGGATGGGGATAACAACATTTTGAATACTGAACTCTCTGATCTTTCTGTAGTCCGGTTACATTACCTGAAGTCTTTGCATGTACGGTACACTACTCAACTCAATTGACAAATGAATCAATTGGAAATTTTTGATAGCCCCTTGAATGAATCAATCGCTTTTGCTTCATTGCCAGTATTTGTAGGATTACTATCAAACTCTGGAGATAATGGGAGTTTTCAACTATATGTTTATATCTTCCATATTCAATATGGTTATGATTAGACCTGGACGATCAGTAGCAGATGTGCTCTTAGCATTCACTGGTGCATTGAATTGAAATCCCTATTTCCCCTATCGGAATACAAAGCTACTAGGTGCACCTACATGTCGCATGCATATACCCTTTTTAAATATTAAAATCACCTAGTTTGGTACAAATGCACTTGCATCTACGTGAAGAATATAATGTCCCTCTTCTAGACCATGATACATTGGAGCGTCCAAAATATCAATCACAGCCTTTCTGGCCGCCTCCACAGCCCTCGGACCATTTTGCATTGCCCACGGCCCGCATTGCGGAGTACCTTCGATCGAAATAGAAACCACCTCACTCGCATCTATCCCTTTGGGTAAATTCGAGGGACCGATGGGAGGCCGGCTCTTTCCAAATGTTCCAGCAACCAAATTGACAACGCGTTTGTTCTTCTCGTGAATACGTAAATGACCGAGTCCAACTAAGCCATACATATCTGCCATGCCGCCATCAATTAAATAACGGTGGCGTTTATCCGACACTGTCGTATCGTTGTTTACAGTTGCATCATTGCCGGGATCATCCCCGTGATCGTTCCACTGACAGGGCTGGAATAGCCCGGGGAACGTAGCAGATGCACGTGCTGCTTTACCCATACATCCCTTGGTCATGACTTTACCCTCTAGTGCAAAGATATCAAAACCACTCACAGCAACTGGAATCAGACCGTCTTCCAATTGAAGACTGCCCCCCTTGGCGATGGTTTTGGCCAAACCAGATTGTTTGAGCCTGTCCACCATGATTTCTTCAAAAAGATCGCCCTTGATAGCCCCACCGAATCCTGGGAAGTCCCAGAATTTGTCTACTGTCATTGTGGATGCAAAATCAGCTGATTCTCGTGGGTTGAGTCCTGCCGCAAGAAGAACTGCTGCCATTGCTCCTGATGACGCCCCTGAGACTGATCTCAAAAGCACTTCTGGTCCACTTTCATGAGTAACTCTAGTATTTGCATCGAGATCCACAGGGAGCAGCGTTCTATCCTTCTCTAATTCCATTTCTTCATGGAATGCCGTCAATGCCCCGAAATACACATAATACCCGAAAAAGGAAGGTGCGAGACCGAGATGGAAGCCATTAGAGTCGGATAGAAATGATCGCAGTGTCACATTGCTCAATTCATCATCATGCGTTGTCATTTCATCATGCGTTGTCATTTTCATTGATCTTCTCTTTCTTTTTACATATGATGCTTCACTCGGCGGGATAATATGAGGGTGATGACGCGGGGTGACCGTCCGAGCTGCCAGTGGTGAGAGAAAGACGTCTAATAATACAACAGTGGTGGCAGTATTGAGAATGAACATGGTGAGGAATCCAAGGATTATTTTGATGGATGGTGATTTCCGGTCAACAGCTTTGGCAGTGAGAGTTTGTGATGGTGTAAGCTCGATAGCATTTTGAGCAAGGGCTTTGGCAGTGATAGTATCTGCTGGTGTAAGCTCGATAGCATTGTGAGTAAGGTCTTTTGTGGATGCCGTGTTGTCCGCAGGGGGATCATTAGATTCAATTTCGGCGCCAATGGAATCTTCTTGATGCTCGGAAATAATTGTGGATTGTGGTACTGGCATGACATTGTTATTCATCACGGGACGCTGTGCTTGCTTCTTGATTTCAAAAACGGGAAGACAAGAGCCATTCCTAGACACTGGTACGCCAAACCTACTAGCATCATATGCAGCAGAAGGAATTTTCTCTGAGGAGGAATCAATCTTTTGAGAGTATGAAGCCACAGCAGGTAATGCAGAATGTGATGTGATGACAGCAGGCGAAGTAGCTTTACAGTTCGAAGGATAAATTTCGGCTTCATCAGGAGATTTATCAGCAATGGCAATTGCAGATAGAGTTGAGTTTTTGACGCGCTTCGCTTCTTCCTCGTCCAAAGCAAAGGCGTCTTCATTTCTATCTCTCTTTTTTCCAATCAGGACTGATGCATCAATATCCATTTCTTCATTTGTACTCATTTTGGCTATCTGTCCGTGATGGTTCAAGCTTGGTTCAAGTGCGTGTAGTAGGGAGTGTTACTACTGAATGCTACGTACAAGTACTATTC
>Ga0115005_10000586_pt1 | contig 28219 bp, 28 predicted proteins | sample ArcOceMetagenome_FD_87163 | JGI IMG/M metagenome (GOLD analysis project Ga0115005, IMG submission 87163) | Marine eukaryotic phytoplankton communities from Arctic Ocean - Arctic Ocean - Greenland ARC118M Metagenome | ecosystem: Environmental > Aquatic > Marine > Oceanic | place: Arctic Ocean...
CGGCTTCTACTTTGAATTCTGGGTTAAAGCGTGGTCTGGTTTGCTTGGTCATATTGTCACCGTAAATATATGAGGGCATTTTAGCACCTCCTATTACGTGACCGAAATCAGTGTGCCACTACAAAACATCACTACCAACCTGAAGAAGTATTTTCTCATCTGAAATATAGTTAATAGGCTCGATATTACCGTTTGCATTGATATCATAAGATGTGAATGCAGAAGCACCTAAAAGGTAGATTTTCTTATCTATACCACTTATGTACGCTTTTACATTACCATTCAAATCTTTTAGAGGTTTGATTCGAGAGTGGTAAATATCATCAATAAAACTTACATTTATAGGCTGTGTTTGCTCATTGGTATAAGGGGCTATGAAATAGCCAGAAGCTGAATTTTCCCAACAAGTACTTGTTGGAGTTGCCTTAATACCTACTAATAATCCTTGTTGGAAATGCTGACTAAAGCATGCTTCATTATTCGACCAACTAGCATCAGATATTTGATTAAACTCACCTGTACTATGATTGAAACCATAAAACGCAGCTAAGTCGTCGTCACTCGTATACTCACGGAAGACACTAACTTTATAATCTTTGTTATAAATTTCAAAAGACCAAAATGGTTGAAGCCCGTTAGTATCCACAAATCGTTCAAAACGCTTTGCCTTAATATTCCAAACCTCACCTACCCATGTTCTACCAACCTCAGTTATATAGTTTTGATACTCAGTTGCAGCTGGGTTCACTGTAATTAAAGGCACATCCTCGATGGCGATATTTTCACCAGAATCAGGGTTGGGACTTGGGTCCGAGCCTCCGTCATCAACAGAGCCCTCAACATACGACCCTCCTAAAAATTGACAACCCTGCCTATATTCTTCATGACCAAAAAAATCATTTTGGTAGTAGTATATTTCCATAGAGGTATTGTTATTTACAGCTGATAAATCGCAGTATGCAATTTGATTAACAGTTGGACATTTGCCCGCTCCATATCCATTACTTATAGAAAAGTCATAATCCTCTTGGGACGCTGCGATTAAATGGGTACATGACCCTACAGATAACTGGCTATCGGTGTTTACATATAAAGCACTCTCTTTATTAGCATCATCTGAGCCACCTGATCCTCCACCGCATGCCGCCAACGCTATACTCAAAGCGCCGATTATTGGTAATCTAAACATCCATTTCCCTTAATTTTTTGTTTTGTTTAATCATTTTCGGCGCGAATAGTGCTATATTGCCACTATGTGTTCTTAACAATTTTGTAACTCGCAAATGGCGATTAACTTACTTGTATCTAAAATTCATTACCTACTTTCAACAGACACAAAAAAACCCGCTCCTGTTGCCAGTGCGGGTTCTTTCTTTGAATAATCATTAATTAAAAAATTAACGCTTACCCAATTTTTCGCGGATCTGCTGCAGAGTGCGAATCTGTGCAATGGATTCCGCAAGCTGAGAAGCGGCACGAGAATAATCAAAATCACCGCTTTGATTTTCAAGTGCTTGCTCAGCGTGTTTTTTCGCTTCAAGCGCAGCTGCTTCGTCGATGTTGTCAGCACGTAACGCCGTGTCTGCTAATACAGTCACAGAGTTAGGCTGAACTTCTAAGAAGCCACCTGATACGTAGAAGATTTCCTCTTCACCGTTCTGTTTTTTAACACGAACGGGGCCTGGCTCAAGTTTGGTCATCAGTGCCGCGTGACCAGGTAAAATACCTAGTTCACCGCTGGCACCCGATGCCACTACAATTTCAACCAAGCCAGAGAAGATAGCCTCTTCAGCGCTAACGATATCGCAGTGAACCGTCATTGCCATAGCTTTCTCTCCTATTAGAAGGTTTTAGCTTTCTCGATTGCTTCTTCGATTGTACCTACCATGTAGAACGCTTGCTCTGGTAGAGAATCGAATTCACCTTCAAGAATACCTTTAAAGCCACGGATCGTTTCTTTCAACGATACGTACTTACCAGGTGCGCCTGTAAAGATTTCTGCCACGTGGAAAGGCTGAGACAAGAAACGCTCAATCTTACGTGCACGAGATACAGTTTGCTTATCTTCTTCAGATAGCTCATCCATACCTAGAATGGCAATGATATCTTTCAGTTCTTTATAACGCTGCAATACCGTTTGAACGCCACGAGCGATGTCGTAGTGCTCTTGACCAATTACTAGAGGATCTAACTGACGAGAGGTAGAGTCTAGAGGGTCGATTGCAGGGTAGATACCTTTAGAAGCGATTTCACGAGACAGAGATACAGTAGAGTCCAAGTGAGCGAACGTCGTCGCTGGGCTTGGATCCGTCATATCATCCGCAGGTACATATACCGCTTGGATAGAGGTGATCGAACCAGTTTTAGTCGAGGTAATACGCTCTTGCAGTACACCCATCTCTTCAGCAAGAGTTGGCTGGTAACCTACCGCAGAAGGCATACGACCTAGAAGTGCCGATACTTCCGTTCCCGCAAGGGTGTAACGGTAAATGTTATCTACGAAAAGTAGAACGTCTTTACCTTCGTCACGGAATTTCTCAGCCATGGTTAGACCCGTTAACGCTACGCGTAAACGGTTACCTGGAGGCTCATTCATTTGTCCGTAAACCATCGCTACTTTAGATTTGGTTTTGTCGTCTAGGTTTACAACACCAGACTCAGCCATTTCGTAGTAGAAATCGTTACCTTCACGAGTACGCTCACCAACACCCGCGAATACAGATAAACCTGAGTGCGCTTTTGCGATGTTGTTGATTAATTCCATCATGTTTACAGTTTTACCAACACCGGCACCACCGAACAGACCTACTTTACCACCCTTAGCGAATGGGCAAACCAAGTCGATTACTTTGATACCCGTCTCTAGCAAATCTGTAGAGTTAGCTTGTTCATCGAAAGATGGGGCTTTACGGTGGATAGAAGCAACTTCTTTCTCACCAATTTCGCCACACTCATCGATAGGACGGCCAAGCACGTCCATGATACGACCTAGTGTTTCAAGACCAACTGGTACTTGAATCGGGCCGTTTGTGTTTTCAGCTGTTAAACCGCGCTTTAGGCCTTCTGTAGAACCCATGGCGATGGTACGTACGATACCGTCACCTAGCTGTTGTTGAACTTCTAGCGTGATTTCTCCGCCTTCAACTTTAAGCGCGTCATATACTTTTGGTACTGAATCGCGTGGGAATTCCACGTCGATTACAGCGCCGATGATCTGTACGACCTTTCCGCTACTCATTGTTAAATCCTCTTATAAACCTTTAATCTGCAAGCCTATACCGCTGCTGCGCCACTACAGATCTCAGAGATCTCTTGTGTAATCGCAGCCTGACGAGCCTTGTTGTATAACAAGTTAAGCTCTTTAATGAAGTCACCCGCATTGTCGGTTGCGGCTTTCATCGCCAACATCCTTGCAGCCATCTCACACGCTGTGTTTTCCACAACGGCTTGATACACTTGTGATTCCATGTAACGAACCAATAAATCGTCAAGCAGTAGCTCGGCGTCTGGCTCGTAGATGTAATCCCAATGGCCACTCAATGCTTTATCTTGCTTAGCTTCAAGCGGTAAAAGTTGTCTAACGGTTGGTTTTTGCGTCATGGTGTTAACGAACTCATTACCCGCTATATATAAGCGGTCAATTTCGCCGTTATCAAATGCATCTAGCATCACCTTAACGCTACCGATTAAATCATGTACTGCTGGCGCATCACCCAGGTGGGTTTTGGCTGCAACAACATTGCCTCCGAAGCTCTTGAAGAACGAAACACCTTTTTGGCCAATGGCGCAAATATCCACTTCAACGTTGTCGTTGTGGAACTGTTTCATTTCTTTCATCAAGCTACGTAGCAAGTTGGTGTTTAAGCCACCACATAGGCCACGGTCAGAAGTAATTACGATGTAACCAACGCGCTTTACTTCTCGCTCTTGCAGATAGGCATGACGGTATTCACTGGTAGCACTGGCCACATGGCCCACTACCGCGCGGATTTTTTCCGCATATGGACGGCCAGCAGACATACGAGTTTGCGCTTTACGCATTTTCGATGCTGCTACCATTTCCATTGCAGATGTAATCTTGCGCGTATTGTTAATACTGCCGATTTTCTGCTTAATCTCTTTTCCGACTGCCATATGACTGCCCCTATTATCTACTCGGCGAACCGACTAAGCCGAAGCTTAGTAGGTTTGAGTTGCCTTAAATTTCTCAAGTAAGTCTTTAAGACCATTCTTCTCATCGTCGCCGAACTTGCCAGCACCGTTAATCAGATTAACTAGGTCTTTGAACTCTGCGTGGGCGTAAGAAAGAAGAGCAGCTTCGAAGTCTGCGATTTTTTCTACGGCTACGTCTTTTAGATAACCTTCGTTTGCAGCGAATAGCATAATGGCCATTTCAGCTACAGACATTGGCGCGTACTGTTTCTGCTTCATTAGTTCAGTAACAGTTTTACCGTGCTCAAGCTGGGCACGAGTCGCGTCATCTAGGTCAGATGCGAAGGCAGCAAACGCTGCTAGTTCACGATACTGAGCCAAGGCTAGACGGATACCACCACCTAATTTAGAGATGATCTTAGTTTGTGCAGAACCACCAACACGCGATACAGAAATACCGGCGTTCATTGCAGGACGAATACCCGCATTGAATAGGTTAGTTTCTAAGAAGATCTGACCATCAGTAATGGAGATAACGTTAGTTGGTACGAACGCAGATACGTCACCGCCTTGAGTTTCGATGATCGGTAAAGCCGTTAAAGAACCGGTTTTACCTTTCACTTCACCATTGGTGAACTGCTCAACGTAGTTCGCATTTACGCGAGATGCACGCTCTAGTAAACGAGAGTGCAAATAGAATACGTCACCAGGGTATGCTTCACGACCAGGAGGACGTTTCAATAGCAATGAAATTTGACGGTAAGCCCAAGCTTGTTTCGTCAAATCATCATATACGATCAGTGCGTCTTCACCGCGGTCACGGAAGTATTCACCCATTGCACAACCAGCGTAAGGCGATAAGAACTGCATAGAAGCAGGATCAGATGCAGAAGCGGCAACGATAATGGTGTTTTCCATTGCGCCGTGCTCTTCAAGTTTACGAACAACGTTCGCGATTGAAGACTGCTTCTGACCGATGGCTACGTATACACACTTAATGCCAGAGTCTTTTTGGTTGATGATCGCATCGATTGCCATCGCTGTTTTACCAGTCTGACGGTCACCGATGATAAGTTCACGCTGGCCACGGCCAACAGGAACCATTGCATCCACTGATTTATAACCAGTTTGCACAGGTTGATCTACCGATTTACGAGAAATTACGCCTGGAGCAATACGTTCTACTGGAGAAGTGGTTTTTGCTTCAATTGGGCCTTTCCCGTCAATTGGGTTACCAAGAGCATCAACCACACGGCCTAGTAGTTCAGGACCAGTTGGTACTTCAAGGATACGACCAGTACAACGAGCCTTTTGGCCTTCTTGTAGTGGAAGGTAATCACCCAATACGATTGCGCCTACAGAATCACGCTCTAAGTTAAGAGCCATGCCGTATAGGCCGCCATCAAATTCAATCATTTCGCCGTACATTACGTCGGCTAGTCCGTGGATACGCACGATACCGTCAGCGACGGATACAATGGTACCTTCGGTGCGAGCTTCAGAAGACGTATCAAGTTTCTCGATACGGCTTTTGATCACATCGCTAATTTCGCTAGGATTTAGTTGCTGCATGCTTTATCCCTCAAACTCAGGAGTTCATCGCTTCGGCTAACTTGGCCAACTTGCCTTTAAGCGTACCGTCGATCACCATATCACCCGCACGGATGATGGCGCCGCCTACTAATGTTGAATCAACAGAAGTAGTTACACGTACGTCTTTATCAAGTTTGACTTTGAGAGCTTGAGTCAATTTTTGCTTAGTATCGTCCGTTACTTCGAAAGCGGAGATGATTTCTACATCTACGGCTTTTTCTAGCTCGGCCTTCAAGTGCTCAAATTGCTCGAAAATTTGTGGTAGTAGGGAAATACGCTTGTTTTCCGCTAGAACGTTAACCAGGTTTTGGCCTGATTCGTTCAAAATATCACCACAAACATCGATAAATGTTTGAGCTTGCTGTGCGCCCGTAAGACTAGGGTTAGATAAAACGTCTTCTACCTGGTCTTGTTGGGCGACATTGCTGGCGACTGAAAGCATGGTAGACCATGCTTGCAAGTTGCCAGCGTCAACAGCTGCTTGGAAGGCTGCTTTCGCGTATGGACGTGCCAATGTTGAAAGTTCAGCCATGGTAAACCTCGCTTATAGCTCTTCTGCCAATTTATCAAGAAGCGCGTTGTGCTTCTCAACATCAATTGAGGTTTCCAGGATTTTAGAAGCGCCGGCGACTGCTAGTGCTGAAACTCGAGTACGTAGAGTTTCTTTCGCGCGGTTAACTTCTTGATCAATTTCTGCTTGAGCTGCAACTTTAATGCGATCGCCTTCTTTGTGAGCCGCTTCTTTGGCTTCATCAATGATTTGGCTTGCGCGTTTGTTTGCTTGCTCAATGATCTGGGCAGCTTGCTCTTTTGCTTCACGCATTTGAGAAGTGGCTTTTTCTTGAGCCAATTTCAAATCACGTTCTGCGCGGTTTGCTGCATCCAAACCATCCGCAATTTTCTTTGCACGTTCTTGCATTGCATTGATTAGCGGAGGCCAAACAAATTTCATGCAGAAGGCAACGAAAACAGCAAAGGCGATGATCTGGCCGATCAGAGTCAAATTAATATTCACGCCTTAGTCCTCTAATTCGTTGTTTTGTAGTTGTATAGTTAAAAATTAACCAGCAACAACGAAGATAAGGTACATAGCGATACCAACACCGATCATAGGCACAGCATCAAGTAGACCAGCCATTAGGAAGGTTTTAGTTTGAAGTTGTGGACCTAGCTCAGGTTGACGAGCTGTAGATTCTAAAAGCTTACCGCCAAGAAGAGCAAAGCCGATACCAGTGCCTAGTGCACCAAGACCGATCATGATTGCGGCTGCGATGTAAATCATTTCCATAGTAGTTTCCTATTTAAGGTTAGGGTTAAGGTTAAAATTAACGGTTAAGTTAAAGGGTTAAAAATCGTTTTCAGTTCAGTTCAAACATTAAGGCTTACGCTAGTAAGCCTTAATGTCATCGCCTAGTGATCTTCGTGAGCCATGCTCATATATACAATTGTTAGCATCATAAAAATGAACGCTTGCAGTGTAATTACTAGGATATGGAACACAGCCCATGCCCACTGTAACGCACCACCGAAAATACCCATTGCTAGACCGGCTGAGAACATTAGCGCGATCAAAATGAATATCATCTCACCTGCATACATATTACCGAATAGACGCAGTGCTAGAGAGATAGGCTTAGCAATCAAGCCTAGTACTTCTAGAGTAAAGTTCACTGGAATAAACAGAGCTTGTACAAGCGGGTTCTTCGCATTAAATGGGTGTAGTGTTAATTCACCCACAAAGCCGCCGATGCCTTTTACTTTAATGCCGTAGAAGATCATTAGGGCAAATACAGATAGCGCAAGGCCGGCAGTGATGTTTGGATCGGTAGACGGTACGATTTTCATGAACGCGTGGTGAGGATCATTACCCGTAGCGGCCCATGATAGTTCGAACAATTTAGGTACGATGTCCACAGGAATCAAATCCATTAGGTTCATCATAAATACCCAGGTAAAAATGGTTAGAGATAACGGGCCAACAAGAGGATTACGGCCGTGGAAACTCTCTTTAACCGTGTTATCAACGAATTCAACAAGGCTTTCAACGAAATTTTGCATACCTGATGGTACGCCAGTGGTCACGCTTTTAGCTGCACGCCAAAAGATGAACATTAGCAAAGCACCTAGGCCAATAGACCATGCCAAGCTATCTACGTGAAACGCCATGAAACCCATGTCACCGGCTTCTTGTGCTGTTTGTGCAAGAGTCCAAGAACTCTCAGTCATAACGGTACCATCTGCACGCTCATAACCCGCTGGCAGTTCGCCGTAGGTTAAATTGGTAAGATGGTGCTTTATGTAGTCGGTAGAGGAAGTACCTGCCATATGCCACACTCTTCTTTTAAAGGTTTATAAATTTGCAATTCTTGATGCGAAAACGCTCGTGGCCTGCACAGCAATAAACGCACTGAACAACGCCAAAAAATCCACAGGGTTTATCAGCTTAAACGCCGCCGCAAACCCAATTGCGGTTAACACGATTTTCCAAGTACCGCCCTGATATAGTGAACGCAGTACGTAATCTATCTGTCGTGCCCCGCTGTATTTAAATGCCTTGTATATAAAGTAGGCATTTGGGACGGTACATATCATGCCGCCCGCCAAGGCTGAAATAGCAGCCTCTTGGCTTTTCAACATAAACAAGAGGGCGATTAAGCCGCTCAACCCCAGTTGAAACAGGGTGATCCTAAATACCGGAGGGCGCTGTATGGTCTGACTCACGCTCTCTCCAATGGCTAACTGCGCCAATTACCGCTAATGATTTAGATCAATTACCCAAAAATAGGCGGGCAGAATTATATTGGCTATACCGCTTAGCTTCAACCGACCATTCACTTTATTCGCATTTAAATTGGGCATTTTCGGCCCACCCTAATTTACCTTTGCACAAAAAACGAGCAAAGTGACGGCAGTTTAGATGGCTTATAAGTCTTAAGCAATGAAATAAGCGGCCACCTTTGTAACGGTGGCCAGTTATACGCAGGCTTACTTGATGTGGTTTAAGATGCCGTCGAGTTCGTCGAGACTAGAATAGCTAATGACCAGCTTGCCCTGGCCCTTGGCATTGTGTTTTAACTCAACTTTTGCACCTAAGCGCTCGCCTAGGCTGCCTTCAAGACGTTGGATATTGGGGTCAAGCTTTGGCTTGGCAGTTGATGATTTTTGCTCGTGCCAGGTGCGCACTAAGGCTTCTGTTTGGCGCACTGTGAAGGCTTTCGCGACCACCTGACGAGCGGCTTCGCTTTGGTGCTCCCCTTGTAGGCCAAGCAATGCACGGGCGTGACCCATTTCGATGTCGCCATGCTCAAGTAGGGTACGCACATCGTCATTAAGGTTCATTAAACGCAGTAAGTTGGTCACGGTCACGCGACTTTTACCCACAGCGTCGGCCACTTGCTGCTGGGTCAGCTCAAACTCCACCTGCAAACGGTGCAAAGCAACCGCTTCTTCCATTGGGTTGAGGTTTTCGCGTTGGATGTTTTCAATCAGAGCCATGGCGATGGCCGCTTCATCGGCTACATCACGGATAATCGCCGGCACTTCATGCAGGCCAGCCATTTGTGCGGCACGCCAGCGGCGCTCACCGGCGATGATTTCGTACTTGCTGTTGGCACTGGTAGGGGAAATAGCACGCACCACGATTGGCTGCATGATGCCTTGTGCTTTAATCGAAGCGGCCAGCTCTTCTAGCCCTTCAGGGTGCATATCTTTACGGGGCTGATACTGACCCGGCTGAAGGTATTCAACCGGCACCTGCTTAAGAACATCTTTGCTGAAGGCGGTTTCCGTTTCAGGGGCTTGTGTTTGTTCATTACTGCTTTGACTGGCTGCACCTGCCAATAGGGCATCCAAACCCATTCCACCTAATCCACGTTTTTTTGCCATGTTCTTGTTGCCGCTTATATAAAGGAAATATTAATGTGCTACCGATTTGGATTTGTTTTTACGATTTACTTCACCCGCTAAGGCCAAATACGCTACCGCGCCTCGCGAGGTTTTATCATAACACAGCACAGGTATGCCATAGCTTGGGGCTTCGGCTAAACGAATATTACGAGGGATAACCGTGCCGTAAACTTTATCACCAAAGTGATTAATGAGCTGGGCCGATACATCGGTGGTTAAACTGGCCCTTGGGTCATACATGGTGCGTAATAGACCGTCGATCTCAAGCTCTGGGTTGATTTGCTTGATGCGCTCAATGGTGCTCATCAACGCACTCAAACCTTCCAGTGCATAGTACTCGCATTGCATAGGAATAATAATGCCATCGGCTGCCACAAAGGCATTAACCGTTAACATGTTTAGTGAAGGCGGGCAGTCGATCAAAATATAATCGTATTGATCTTTAACCGCATCTAGCGCCATTTTTAAGCGACGCTCTTTGTTGTCCAGCTCCATTAAGGCCACTTCAGCTGCGGTTAAGTCGCCGTTGGCTGGAATCACATCATAGCCCGCGGGATCCGTTGCTACTTTTACTTCGCTGACGGGTGTGCCTTCAACTAATAAATCGTATACAGACAACTCCAGCTCGTGCTTATTCACACCGCTGCCCATGGTGGCATTACCTTGAGGATCTAAATCTATCACCAACACTTTACGCTTGGTGGCCACCAAGGACGCGGACAAGTTTACCGTGGTCGTGGTTTTACCCACACCGCCTTTTTGATTGGCTACCGCAATGATTCGACCCAATTGAAACACCTTTTTGTCAGGCGTCAGTGACGCTATTTATTCTTTTATTTGTGGGAGGGTGCTTACGCGCGACGGTTATGAATGTTCTCGTCGCGCGCAAGCACCCTCCCACATGAATTAAAAAATCATTCGACTGTGCGTTCTAGATTTTCTTAATTTTAACCAAGTGACGTTCCCCTTCTTCCCCAGGAACGTGCAAAGCAAAACAGTCTACCACAGTCACACGATCATCCAATTGCTGTATTTCACCCTCTGGGTAAATGCCTTTCATGGCGTAAAAATAGCCACCAGGTTTGAGTAGATGAATACTGCCATCCACCATGTCTTTTAACGTGGCAAACGCGCGGGAGGTGATGGAATCAAACAACGGCGCTTCAAATGACTCGATTCGGGACTGAACCGGCGTCATATTGGCCAATTTAAGCTCAATTTTGCTCTGGGTTAAGAAGCGTGTTTTTTTGCCGTTGCTATCCAGCAAGGTGAATTCCTTCTCTGGGAAACAAATGGACATGGGAATACCCGGCAAACCCGGGCCCGTACCCACGTCTAAAATACGCTCGCCCGTTATGTGCTGAATAATACTTAAGCTATCGAGCAAATGACGGCTGATCATTTCTTGCGGATCACGCACTGCGGTTAAGTTATAGGCTTTATTCCACTTTACTAGCAGGGCGTGGTAAGCCAATAACAGGTCGATTTTTTCATCGCTTAATTCTAAGCCTTGCTTAATAAGGCCCGTGTTTAGAAGAGCTTTGTACATGGAAATCCTAGAGGTATTTCAAACCTGTAGGAGGCTGCTTGCAGGCGATAACTTTGGTATATCTTCTCGCCTGCAAACAGCCTCCTACACAATTATGCGCTTTGCTTTTGCACGCTGTGATGCTTTTTCAAATAGATTAACAACTGACTCAGCGCAGCGGGGGTGACCCCTTGAATGCGGCTGGCACTGCCTAAGGTTTCCGGCTGCATCGTTGACAGTTTTTGCACAATCTCATTGCTTAAACCGCCCACTTTGGAATAGTCCAATTCTTTAGGTAATAAGGTGCCTTCGTAGCGACGCATCTGCTCGATCTCTTCAAGCTGGCGCACGATATAGCCTTCGTATTTTGCGGCAATTTGCACTTGCTCAGAGACTTGTGGGTCAGCTACCGCTTCACCTTTTAAATTGGCCAAATCCTTGTATTCAATTTCAGGGCGCTTTAGCAAATCCATTAAACTGTATTCACGGGTTAACGGGGTTTTAACCAAGTCATCTAGCTGTTTCGCTTCTGCGCTATTTGGCTGAATCCAGGTGCTTTTTAAGCGCTGAGTTTCACGTTCAATGGCTTCACGTTTTTCACAAAACGCTGCCCAGCGCTCATCGCCCACCAAGCCCAGCTCGCGGCCTTTTTCGGTTAGACGCAAATCCGCGTTATCTTCACGTAGAATCAAACGGTATTCCGCGCGGGAGGTAAACATACGATAAGGCTCGTTAGTACCCATGGTGATCAAGTCATCCACAAGCACACCCAGATACGCTTCATCACGACGCGGATACCATGCGTCTTTTTCCATGCTGCGCAGGGCTGCATTGGTGCCTGCCAACAAGCCTTGTGCGCCGGCTTCTTCATAACCGGTAGTGCCGTTGATTTGGCCAGCGAAGAACAAACCATTCATATGCTTGGTTTCTAAGCTATGTTTTAAATCCTGTGGATTAAAGTAATCGTACTCAATGGCGTAACCTGGTCGGGTTATATGGGCGTTTTCAAAGCCCTTCATGCTATGAATCAATGCCACTTGCACATCAAACGGCAAGCTGGTGCTGATGCCGTTAGGGTATAACTCGTGAGTGGACAAACCTTCTGGCTCAACAAAAATCTGATGGGAGTTTTTATCAGCAAAGCGCATGACCTTGTCTTCAATAGACGGGCAATAGCGAGGACCCACTCCTTCTATAACGCCTGAATACATTGGGCTGCGGTCTAAACCACCCCTAATAATGTCGTGGGTTTTTTCATTGGTATGGGTAATAAAACAGTCGATCTGCTCTGGGTGATCCGCTTGGCTGCCCATGAATGACATAACCGGCGTAATAGCATCACCGGGCTGGCGCTGCATCACGGAGAAATCCACACTGCGCGCATCAATACGAGCAGGGGTACCAGTTTTTAAACGGCCCACATTAAACGGTAATTCACGTAAACGCTTAGATAGAGCATTAGACGGTGGATCGCCTGCACGGCCCCCTTGATAGTTATCCAAACCAATGTGGATAACTCCGCCTAAGAAGGTACCTGTGGTTAATACCACAGAATCCGCATATATCTTGATGCCCGCTTGGGTCACCACACCTTTCACGGTATCGCCTTCAACGATTAAGTCATCACAAGCTTGTTGGAAAAACTCTAGATTAGGCTGGTTTTCCACAATCTCACGAATAGCCGCTTTATATAAAGCACGGTCGGCTTGGGCACGGGTAGCACGCACCGCAGGGCCTTTGCGACTATTAAGGGTACGGAACTGAATACCGCCTTTATCCGTGGCGCGCGCCATGGCGCCATCAAAGGCATCGATTTCTTTCACTAGGTGGGACTTACCAATACCACCTATGGCTGGGTTACAAGACATCACCCCAACGGTTTCAATACTGTGGGTAATTAATAGGGTTTTACACCCCATACGCGCAGCCGCCAAGCAGGCCTCGGTACCAGCATGGCCACCGCCCACTACAATCACGTCATAACGCTTTGGAAAATCCACGCAATCACCTCTGCACATACCAAAAAAAGCAATAAACCTGATTATTTATTGCTCAAAAATTCACCAGGGCGGGCATTATATAGATAGGGGGCTTTATACGCTAGACACAACGCGTAACAGATCACGCTAATGCGCTGATAGGCTAGATTTTAACCGGCACATCTCGCTAAACTGCCGTGGTATCTCACTTAACTGGTTAAATTCCTATGAAAAACACGGCTTTGGTTTTACTCACACTGTCTTTATTAGCAGGCTGCTCGGGTCTTCGCACCACCGATCAAACCTTCATGGCCCATGCTGAAAACTTCAACTTTCTCTTTTTACAAATCCCAGGCGGGGACAGTCAAGAGAGGGCAATGGCATTAATGCCAGAGCGTGCCCAAATAGATACCTTAATCAGCACTCCGGACGATATCACCAGCTTTCTGGGGGTACTCAACCGTATTATTGGTATCGACTACACCACGATTAATGGTCGGATAACTCCAATTGATTCACAGGTTATCTCACCCATGCCTGTTGATAAGATGCCGCAGACCTCTTTTACACACTAAAAAGTATCCACACACAACTACACGCCTGTCATGAGAAATTAATCAGGGTAATTTTGTTAATTGGCTTGTTTATCCACAAAAGTGGATAAACAAGCGTTTATAAGCCTCAAAAGCGATTATCCACAGCTTAATATTTAAGTTACCCACACTCATTAACAGGTTACTCACAGGCTTTTTTTGTCCAGCTTACGCACTTTTTTATCCATGGACGGACAAAAGTCGCAAGTGAAGTATCCGCTTCAGCTTCATTCATCCCAAGCATAATCAGACGATAACTACATCTTATGCACAGAGTTTAAATCTGTGGACATATTTGTTCTGGTCTAATATTGATGTACCTGTCGTATAACAAATGAATTCATCCGCAATTAATCATGTCAAAAAACTAAGGATCCCATCATGCTTAAACCTTCACACTTTTTAATAGCGTGTTGCTGTTTACTGCTCAGCGCATGCAGCCAAAACACAGAACCCAAGCTGACCTTGCATGTATTTGAATGTGGCAACATAGAAGTAAAAGACATTTCAATTTTCTCCCCTGGTGTGGATGAAGGAAAAACCAAGTTTTTAACCAACAGCTGCTATCTCATTCAACACGAAAAAGGCACTATGATTTGGGATACAGGCCTACCGGATGCACTTGAAGGTAAAGGCGGCGAAGCCTTTGGCGGTAAATTATTACTCACCGTCACTAACCCGCTTTCTAAACAACTCGGTGAAATTAATGTGAATCCACAACAAGTGGACTTCATTGGTATATCTCATTTCCATGGGGATCACACAGGCAATGCAAACTTATTTGAAAATGCCTCCTTGTTTATTCAGCAAGCGGAATACGATGCGGCATTCGGTGAGGACCCCACTAAATTTGGTTTTAACCCGCCAAGTTACGCACAGCTAGATAAGAGTAAAATCAAAGTGCTCGACGGCGACCATGATGTCTTTGGCGACGGCTCAGTCGTCATCAAAGCAGCCCCAGGGCATACACCGGGCCATCAGGTACTGTTTTTAAATCTTGATGAAACAGGGCCTGTTGTTCTATCTGGCGATCTTTATCACTTTACGAAAAACCGCGAACATAAACGCGTACCGTCTTTCAATTTTGACAAAGAGCAAACCCTAGCGGCGATGGATGTGATTGAACAATTCGTAGATGCAGAAGGGGCGCAATTTTGGATTCAGCACGATAAAGAGCAAAACCAGACCATTAAGCATTCGCCTGAGTTTTATCAGTAACCCAGTTAATTGGTACTTAATACTTATTCGCTCTATGTACAAGGCGGGGGTAGAATTTAACTTCATTTAATTAAAGGAATAATATTAATGAGTTGCCCAAGCATTCATGGAGTTAAATTTGATTCATCTAGTAAAGATGCGATAGAACAAATTAGACGTAAGGCGGAACTAGGCAGGTTCGTTTCTAATGCTATAGCTGCTGGTGTACTGGCCGATATTTTTATTAAAAGTACCCCAATTGAAGCCTCTTATAGCATTTATTCCACTGATTTTAATCAGTTTGCTAACGCATTAAAGGGTGTTCAGAGTATTCAAAAAAACACCATAAAACAAATCGCACTTTCCCAGTATTTAAGAGGTGGTAGCTCTAACCAAAGTAATTTCTGGAGAGCTATTTACGATGGATGTTTATTATGAAGATAATTTATTTAGCTAGTTTTTTTGCATTATTCGTTGGAAATGTAACAGCAAGCGATTTTAACTCAGGTAAATTAAGTGAGTTTGAACGTGAATACAGTTCTAATATTGATACATGCACGGAATTATCTCTAAAACCCCTAACTTCTATCAAGGATAAACTACCTATAGAGCCAACCCATTGCAAAAATGTCATACTTAATCTGTACCTAAATGCTATGCATTCTTGTACTAGTCAAACAAAACAAGCTTTCGCCTCCGAGCTAGAGCTTTTATCTAAATCTGATATAGATTCAATCCAACAAAAAAGAATCACTAATCATTTATCTATGATTGAAGATGAAGAAAAAATGAGATTAAAGGCAAAGAAAGCGTTTTTAGAGTTACCCGAAAATACACAAGCTCAATTAATTAGCACAGAAATTGGGCAACGTCCGTTTAACGGAGTCGAAGCAGCAGGTATTTACTGCAAAGAATAGGCATTAAATGCCTATTCTTTACTTACCAATACAAAAACTGCCAAAGATTTTGCCTAACAAGTCATCACTGGTGAACTCGCCGGTAATTTCATTCAGTGCATTTTGCGCCATGCGTAAGTCTTCTGCTAACAACTCACCAGCGCTTGCGCCAAGCAGTTGATCTAAGCCGTTATCTAAAAAGGTTTTTGCTTGGTTTAAGGCATCAATGTGACGACGACGGGCAATAAAGCCCCCTTCGCTGGCCGCATCAAACCCCATCACGGTTTTTAAATGTTCGCGCAGAGTCTGTACACCCACACCATCTTTGGCTGAAATACTGATCACGGTTGAGCCTTGGCTTGGCATAAATCCAGATTGCTCACCGGTTAGATCTGCCTTGTTGCGTATCACTGTGATGCGTTCAGGGTGGGGTAAACGATCCACAAAATCCGGCCAGATATCATGGGGCTCGGTGGATGTGGTTTCGGTGCCGTCAACCATGAGCAGTACTCGATCCGCTTGTTTTATTTCATTCCAGGCGCGCTCAATACCAATGCTTTCTACTTCATCGGGTGTTTCACGCAGTCCGGCGGTATCAATAATATGCAGCGGCATGCCATCAATGTGGATATGTTCGCGCAATACATCACGGGTGGTACCCGCAATATGAGTCACGATGGCGGTATCACGGCCTGACAGGGCATTTAACAGCGAAGACTTACCAGCGTTTGGGCGCCCAGCAATCACCACGTTCATGCCTTCACGTAATAACGTACCTTGATTAGCTTCTTGCATCACGCTAGCAAGGTTGACCATCACCGCTTTTAAATCGGCTTCTACTTTGCCATCACTTAAGAAATCAATTTCTTCTTCTGGAAAATCAATGGCGGCTTCCACATAAATGCGCAGATTAATTAGGCTTTCAACCAGTTCGTGTACCCGCTTACTAAAAGCACCTTGTAGCGAGCGCACCGCACAGCGTGCCGCTTGCTCTGAGGCCGAGTCAATTAAATCCGCAATGGCTTCCGCTTGGGTTAAATCCATTTTGTCGTTTAAAAAAGCACGTTCACTGAACTCACCAGGGCGAGCAGGGCGCGCACCCAGCTCACACACGCGCTTTAAGATGAAATCCAATACCACCGGACCACCATGACCTTGTAGTTCGAGTACGTCTTCACCTGTGAAGGAGTTGGGTCCTTCAAAGTACAACGCCAAGCCTTCATCAAGGGTTTGCGCGTTTTCATCGTTAAACGAACAGTAATGGGCGTAACGGGCTTTTGGCACAAAACCCAGCATACTATCAGCAATGGCTTTTGCCTTAGGTCCAGACACGCGCACAATGCCCACACCACCTCGCCCAGGTGCGGTAGCGATGGCGGCAATGGTGTCTGTGTTTAATTGACCTAATTCCATAATTCTCAATCTACTTGGTGACTATTAGCGCTTAATGCAAAACGGGAGAGGAAAGACGTTATTCATCATAACGTTTTCCTCTCCCGCTCAAAACGCCTAACTTAATTCGTTAGGCCGTTTTTTACTTTGCTTCGTTTTCGATCTGCTTCGTAATGTAGTACTGCTGCGCGATCGATAACAAGTTATTCACAACCCAGTAAAGAACAAGACCAGCTGGGAAGAACAAGAAGAATACTGTAAAGATCACAGGCATTAACTTCATCACTTTCGCCTGCATTGGATCCGGCGGTGTTGGGTTAAGTTGCATTTGTACAAACATGCTCGCACCCATGATCAAAGGCAGAATGAAGTACGGGTCTTTGATTGATAGATCTTGTAACCAGAACATGAACGGCGCTTGACGCAATTCAACCGACTCCATCAACACCCAATAAAGCGCAATGAATACAGGCATCTGTACAAGAATCGGTAAGCAACCACCTAGTGGATTAATCTTCTCTTTCTTATACAAGCCCATCATTTCTTGGCTTAATTTCTGGCGATCTTCACCATATTGCTCACGCAATGCAGTCAGCTTTGGTGCCACACGGCGCATGTTCGCCATTGAACGATAGCTGGTTGCGGATAATGGAAAAAACGCAAGCTTCACTAAAATGGTTAGGAAAATAATCGACCAACCCCAGTTACCCACAATGCTGTGAATGACTTGTAGCAACCAGAACAATGGCTGAGCCACCCACCACAACCAACCGTAATCCACAGTCAGTTCTAGGTTTTCAGAGATTTCAGCTAAGCGGTCTTGGTCTTTAGGCCCAAGGTATAAGCTGGTAAAAGTTGACGACTGCTCACCAGGTGCAACATTCAATGCTTCGTCGTAGTAACCCACAATGTAGTTATTGCCCGCTTTACGCGTATTGTAGGTATGGGTTTGCTCCGCATTAGGCACCCAAGCACTTAGGAAATAATGCTGTAAGAAAGCCGCCCAACCACCTTGAATGGTTTCTTTGTAACGGCTTTCTTCGATGTCATCAAAATCAATTTTGTAATAACGCTCAGACGGACGGGTTACCGCAGCACCTAGATAAGACGCCATTCCCATGGATTCCATGCTGGATGGATCCGCACTTCTATCACGCTTAAATTGCGCGTAGAAATTGGCTTTCCATGGATTGGCAGATTGGTTGTGGATGTCATAGCCCACATCAACCAAATACAGACCGCGCTTAAATTTAAATACCTTGTTAATCGCAACGTTATTTTTAACAGTGGATAAAGTCACAACCAGTTCATCGTCACCGTCTGCTAGCTGATATTGAGTGCTAGAAGCTGAAAACAGTGCACGACCGTCTTTATCAATGCCGTCTTGACCCACTAAACCACTTTGCGCCACAAACGTACGCATGGCATTTTGTTCAAGCAATACAAATGGAATGTCTTTGTTTTCAAGAGACTGTGGAAAGGCTTTGAGTGCCGCATAAACGATGTCACCACCTTGTGGATTAATTCGAATATCCAAAACATCCGTTTGCACTTCAATTAAATCCGTAGAAGCAACATTGCTAACAGGCTCAAGCTGAGGCTCATCGCTGCTGACATCAGGGATATCTTGGCTTGCCGCCGGATTGACTGACACATCGGGAGTGGATGATACCGCAGATTGGGATGTCATCACGTTTTGGTTTACTGGGCGTTTGCCGTAATCTTCATTCCACTGCAACACCAGCATATACGAGATCACTGCTATGCCGATCAGAATGATTGCTCTTCTTGCATCCATTGATAATTAGCTCTTATTAGATAATTTTTTATGGGGAACTGGGTCGTATCCATGGGTACCCCAAGGATGACAACGACCAATTCGCTTAATACTTAGCCATAGACCACGCAAAGGACCATGCATTTCTAGTGCTTCGAGGGCGTATTCTGAACAAGTAGGGAGGTGTCGGCAACGACTTGGTAACAAAGGACTGATACCAATGCGGTAAAAACGGATAGGTAAGGCAATAAAATTGGTTAAAACCGAAGGTTTATCGCTTACGTGGTTTTTGTCTGGAACGGTTGCCATTTGGTTTTTGCCTTAACCGTGTCCAAAGTTGGTCCACCATGTGTCTTAATTCGGACTTATCCAAATCTTTTGCACCGACTCGCGACAGTACAACACAATCAAAGTTTTCTAACTCGAACTGATGATGACGAAAGCTTTCGCGAACGATTCGTTTGATCTCATTGCGATCAACGGCTCGTTTTGCGTGTTTTTTCGCTACAACTAAGCCCAGTCTTGCAAACCCTAAATTATTGCGTCGAGCAAGAATTAGGATTTGTTTCGATTGGGCTTTGGCGTCTGCTTGGTCGAATACCTCTCGATAATCCCCTGCGGTCAGAAGTCTAACCTGGCGCGGGAATACCGTGGTGGTCATTTCGATTATGCAGAAAGTTGCTTACGACCTTTGGCACGACGACGAGCCAAAATTTGACGACCGCTCTTGGTTGCCATACGTGCGCGGAAGCCGTGTGTACGCTTGCGCTTTAGGACGCTAGGTTGAAAAGTACGTTTCATGCCTTGTCTCTCAAACTGGTTATCAATAAAAATTAGGGAGCGGATTGTATTGAAAACAGCCAATGTATTCAATCAATCTTTTCGTTAATTCCTATTTATTTGGTTTTATCTGAAATTCATTTTTTAAGTGATTAAGAATATTAAATAAATATATATATGTATGAATTATATGTTTTTTTATGATTAGTTATTATTAATAGTAAGGCCTTTTTCTGTGGATAACGGTCTTTATCCCTTTAAATACAAGGCTTTACAGGGATGATAACGTTTGTATAGACTCCGTACAAACTGAGTAAAAGCGCAAGATAACATGTTGACGAAAGTAGCACTTATACACATGGGTGTAGGAAAGGTCAGTTATTCACATTTTCGTCCCGCTTATACACATACACAATCCACAGTGTTTACGCTGAATTTCTGTGGATAACTTCTTCAATATTGGTACAATGCTCAACTGTTTAAAGATGGAGTCCAGCCGTGCTGGCATTATGGGATGAATGCGTCAGGTGCTTGCAAGACGAGTTACCGGCACAACAATTTAATACTTGGATACGCCCACTAAGAGCCAGTGAATCTGATTCTGGTTTAGTCGTGTCTGCGCCTAATCGATTTGTTAAAGATTGGGTAAAAGATAAGTTCTCAAATCGCATTCAATCATTACTTGAAGAATTGAATGGCGGGCAGGTACTTTCCTTTCAATTAGATATCGGGTCTCAGGCGAGTACGCCTGCTTTTATAGCACCAGTACCGATGAAGCCTGAACCTAAGGTACAAGCTAAGCCTGCTGCAGTAGCTGAAGAGCCTCAAGCGGTCAGAGCTCCTGCTATTAAAGAGACCAAGCGTAAGGTTCAGGTTGAAGGCAGTATTCAGCACCAAAGCAGTTTAAATAAACGTTTTACCTTTGATACTTTTGTGGAAGGTAAATCGAATCAGCTGGCCCATGCTGCGGCTCAGCAGGTGTCACAAAATGCAGGTGGCTCCTACAACCCACTCTTTATATATGGTGGTGTTGGTTTAGGTAAAACCCACTTAATGCATGCTGTGGGTAATCATATTCAAAGCCAAAACCCCAATGCCAAGGTGGTTTACCTGCATTCTGAGCGATTTGTGGCTGACATGGTTAAAGCCCTTCAACTTAACGCCATTAATGAATTCAAACGATATTACCGCTCAGTGGATGCACTGCTGATCGATGATATTCAGTTTTTTGCCGGTAAAGAACGCAGCCAAGAAGAGTTTTTCCACACCTTTAATGCCTTGCTTGAAGGTGGTCAGCAGATGATTCTGACCTGTGATCGCTACCCGAAAGAAATTGATGGTTTAGAAGATCGCTTAAAAAGCCGCTTTGGTTGGGGACTAACGGTTGCTGTTGAGCCTCCTGAGCTTGAAACCCGTGTGGCGATTCTCATGAAGAAAGCCGAACAAGAGGGGATTGATTTGCCTCATGAGGCGGCGTTCTTTGTTGCGCAGAAAATTCGCTCTAACGTACGAGAGCTAGAAGGGGCCCTAAAACGTGTTATTGCTAACTCAGCGTTCACTGGGTCTAAGATTACATTGCCATTTATCAAAGAAAGCTTAAAAGACCTATTGGCATTACAAGACAAGCAGGTCAGTATTGATAACATTCAACGCATCGTAGCCGAATATTATAAAATTAAGGTGTCCGACGTCCTTTCTAAGCGTCGGTCTCGTTCCATAGCCCGTCCTAGACAAGTGGCCATGGCGTTAAGTAAAGAATTAACCAATCATAGCTTGCCTGAAATTGGCAATGCTTTTGGTGGGCGGGACCACACAACGGTTCTGCACGGCGTTCGCAAAATAAAAGAACTGCGTGAGACCAATGCAGACATCAGCGAAGATTATAAAAACCTATTGCGGTCACTGACCAGTTAAGAGCGGGAAAGGCATGAAATTCACAATCACTAGGGAAGCCCTATTAAAGCCATTACAGTTGGTTGCTGGCGTTGTTGAACGTCGTCAAACACTACCTGTGCTGTCTAACGTTCTTCTTGAAGTTAAAGGAGACCAGTTGTCGCTTACCGGTACAGACCTTGAAGTTGAAATGGTCGGTAATGCTCAGCTGTTAGAAGCCGGTGTCGATGGTGATATTACGGTTCCAGCTAAAAAATTAATGGATATCTGCAAGTCTTTACCGGATCAAAGCACCATTGTGATCAGTCAAGATGAGCACCGCGTGCAGCTACAGGCAGGTCGCAGTAAGTTTGTTTTATCCAGCCTGCCAGCCAATGAATTCCCCAACGTAGACGATATAGAAGCCACTATTACGGTGAATGTGCCTCAGGCACAGCTTCGTCGCGTAATCGATCGTACAGCCTTTGCCATGGCGCAGCAGGATGTTCGTTATTACCTAAATGGTTTGTTGTTAGAAGTGAAAGCCGACCAGTTGCGCGCAGTTGCCACTGACGGCCACCGCCTGGCCACCTGTGGTGTGCCGGTATCCTTAGAAATGGACGGTAAGACTCAGGTCATCGTGCCACGTAAAGCCGTACTTGAGTTAGCTAAGTTAATGACGGACCCTGAGGCCACGGTTGAGTTAATGCTCAGCAATAACCACATTCGTGCAAAAGTGGGTGAATATATTTTCACCTCTAAACTGGTTGATGGCAAATTCCCTGACTACGAGCGTGTTATTCCTCGTAATGGCAATAAAGTCTTAATCGCTGATCGCCAAGCGCTTCGTCAGGTTTTCCAGCGCACGGCCATCTTGTCTAACGAAAAGTACCGTGGTGTGCGTTTATTGTTGGATGAAAATACGCTTCAAGTGGTTGCGAACAACCCAGAGCAAGAACAAGCGGAAGAAAGTATTGGTGTTGATTACCAGTACGACGCCCTAGAGATTGGCTTTAATGTCAGTTATCTACAGGACGTTTTATCTGTACTGGATGGCGATGACATGAAGATGACATTAGCTGATGCGAACTCTTCTGCGGTAATGGAAGAAGTCGAAGGCGGTGATTCACTTTACGTTGTTATGCCAATGAGATTATAAACGCGACTTACCCAGGTATGACGTTTAACATCTAATAGAGAAGAAGGGGCTAATACAGCCCCTTTTTTTGCTTTTTAATAAGATTAATAAATGCACTCACTTCTTTTCAAAAGCTATTTAAAATCAAAGACTTATGAGTATTGAAAGTCTGATATTACAAGGAGTGCGTAATCTCACTCCACTATCCATATCACCCAGTGCTCAGATTAATTTGATATACGGTGAAAATGGTTCCGGCAAAACCAGTTTATTAGAGGCCATCTATTATCTGGCCTACTGCAAAAGCTTTCGCACTCATAAACAAAAAAACCTGATTCAGCATGGTACTGAGGCCTTCACTGCGTTTTCTAAGCTTGGCTTCGAGAAGAGCAGTTACCAATTAGGTGTTGAGCGGAACCTGAAAGGTGAGCGCCGAATCAAGTTGAACGGTGAATGGTTGCACAGTGCGGCGGAGCTGGCATCCATTCTGCCCGTCCAGTTGCTTGATCCAACCATGTTTCGCTTACTTGAGGGCAGTCCTCAGTTGAGGCGTGAGTATATTGATTGGGGTGTGTTCCACGTGGAACCTAGCTTTATCAATGTATGGCGAAATTTTAAAACGGCCCATAAAACGCGTAATGCTTTATTAAGAGCGGGCGGCGCCAGTGAAGGGGAGCGACTCATTTGGCATGCGTCGTTAGCCAAGCAAGCGAATACCATTAATGAGTTTCGTCAATCCTACATCAAACGCTTAAAACCAGTGTTTGATCAGTTTATGCAGCGCTTGAATCCAGATCTGGGTATCTCCATGGGGTTCTACCAGGGCTGGGGAAAAGAGAGGGATTACCTAGAACTACTTGAAGAGAGCTGGCTTAGCGACCTTAAGATGGGATTTACCCAACTAGGGCCACAGCGAGCAGATCTACGAATCAAGGCTAATGGTTTGCCTGCTATGGAGGTACTATCCCGTGGACAGCAGAAAATGGTCGTCTGTGCCCTTAAATTGGCTCAGGCACAAATGTATCGAGAGGCCTCAAATCGCCCCTGTATCTTCCTTGTGGACGATTTGTGTGCAGAACTGGATATTAACCACAGAAAAGCTTTATGTAGCCTCCTAGAAGAATTAGAATGTCAGGTCTTTGTTACCGCTGTTGAAGCAGATCAAATAGCGGATTGTTGGTCCCCACAAAGTCTTGTTAAAACGTTCCACGTGGAACATGGGATCTTAAATCAAGAATAAACAGTTCTGCCAGGAGTCTGATCCATGAGCACTGAAAACACCTATGATTCTTCCAGTATTAAGGTACTGAAAGGCCTAGATGCAGTTCGTAAACGTCCCGGAATGTACATCGGTGATACCGATGACGGCACCGGCCTGCATCACATGGTGTTCGAGGTTGTCGATAACTCAATCGATGAAGCCCTTGCTGGTCACTGTAGTGAAATTAAGGTGATCATCCACCCTGATGAATCCATCAGTGTGAGCGATAACGGCCGTGGTATTCCGGTTGATATCCATGAAGAAGAAGGTGTATCTGCCGCAGAAGTTATCATGACGGTGCTGCATGCTGGTGGTAAGTTTGATGACAACAGCTATAAGGTTTCCGGTGGTTTGCACGGTGTAGGTGTTTCGGTTGTAAACGCACTGTCCGATAAGCTAAAACTGACCATTCGTCGTGCGGGAAAAGTGTGGGAACAGTCTTACACCCACGGTGTGCCGGATGAGCCAATGAAAACCGTAGGGGATACCGACACGACGGGCACCACGATACATTTCCACCCAAGCCCAGCTACCTTCACCAATATTCAATTTAACTTTGATCAGCTAGCAAAACGTGTACGTGAGCTAAGTTTCTTGAACTCTGGCGTTCGCATTGTGTTGAAAGACGAGCGCAGCGACCGTGAAGAAGTGTTTGAATTTGAAGGCGGTTTAAAAAGCTTTGTTGAGTACCTAAATACCAACAAAACCGCAGTGAATGATATTTTCCACTTCCAGTTAGACGGTGATACCCGCGAAGACGGTATCGGCGTAGAAGTGGCCATGCAGTGGAATGACAGCTTCTCTGAGAACATTTACTGCTTTACCAATAACATTCCTCAACGCGATGGCGGTACCCACTTAGCAGGCTTCCGTGGTGCGTTAACACGCTCCCTAAATAGCTATATTGAGCGTGAAGGCTTGGCTAAGAAGGCCAAGGTCAATACCACTGGCGATGACGCTCGTGAAGGTTTAACGGCTATTGTTTCGGTTAAAGTGCCAGATCCTAAGTTCAGCTCGCAAACTAAAGACAAATTAGTGTCGTCTGAAGTGAAAACCGCTGTTGAACAAGAAATGGCGCGTTGCTTTAACGACTTCTTACTTGAGCAACCACAACAAGCCAAAGAGATTGTTGGCAAGATGATGGACGCGGCCCGAGCCCGTGAAGCCGCCCGTAAAGCCCGTGAAATGACCCGTCGCAAAGGGGCATTAGATATTGCAGGCTTGCCTGGTAAATTAGCGGATTGCCAAGAGAAAGACCCTGCGCTTTCAGAAATTTACCTAGTGGAGGGTGACTCGGCCGGCGGATCCGCCAAACAGGGCCGAGACCGCCGCACACAGGCGATCTTACCGCTTAAAGGTAAGATCCTTAACGTAGAGAAAGCGCGCTTCGACAAGATGTTGTCGTCAGTAGAAGTGGGCACTCTGATTACCGCATTAGGTTGTGGTATCGGTCGTGAAGAATTCAACCCTGATAAACTGCGCTATCACAGCATTATTATCATGACGGATGCGGACGTGGATGGTAGTCACATTCGTACGCTGCTGTTGACCTTCTTCTTCCGTCAAATGCCTGAAATCATTGAGCGTGGACACATCTTTATTGCCCAACCGCCCCTTTATAAAATTAAGCGTGGTAAGCATGAGCAATACATCAAGGATGACCCTGCGTTAGAAGAATACCTAACCAATACCGCCCTTGATGGCGCCGCTTTATACGTAAATGCTCAAGCACCGGGAATCAGTGGAGAAAAACTAGAGAATCTAGTGAATAACTACCGCGGTGTATTAGCGAACATTGATCGCTTAGGTCGTGTTTATCCTGAGCGCGTATTGAAAGCCATGATCTATGTGTCTAAGTTATCGCAAGACGACTTAAAAGACCGCACTAAAGTGGAAGCTTGGAATGCTGAGCTGCAGAGCCGCTTTGTAGACCCTAAAGGTAATGATTCCCGCGTGGTACTTGAGATCGTAGAAGATAAAGAGCGTCATATTTATCTGCCGGATATTAAGGTGATCAACCATAGTATTCCAACGGATTACGTATTGAGCCATGACTTCTTTGACTCGAATGTTTATAAAAACATTTGTTCTTTAGGTGAACGCCTACAAGATTTAGTCGAAGACGGTGCTTACATCCAACGTGGTGAGCGTAAGTCTGCGGTCAGCAATTTTGAAGATGTGTTAGCTTGGTTAATGAATGAAGCACGCCGTGGTTACAGCATCCAGCGCTATAAAGGGCTAGGTGAGATGAATCCAGAGCAGCTTTGGGAAACCACCATGGACCCAGATGCTCGCCGTATGCTGCGTGTGACCATTGAAGATGCCGTTGCTGCTGACCAAATCTTTACCACCCTAATGGGTGATGAAGTAGAGCCGCGTCGTGCCTTTATCGAAAGCAATGCATTGTTGGTAGAGAACTTAGACTTTTAAGATCGTTATTGATCTTTGTCGACAGGTATTAGACGTTTCGATTAAAACCGCTTAGTCTGACTAAGCGGTTTTTTTATGTCTTAAATAAAGGAAATATCATGTCAGGGAAGTACGAAATATTTTTAGGGAAAGATGAAGAGTTTTACTTTCACTTAAAAGCAGCCAATGGTGAAATTATTTTAGCCAGTGAAGGGTACACCCAAAAACACAATGCAGAAAAAGCAGTGGAGTCTGTGCGATTAAACAGTCAGATTGCGGATAATTTTTTAGATAAAATTGCCCAAGATGATCGCTTCTATTTTGTATTGCGTGCTGACAATCATGAAGTAATCGGTACCAGTCAGATGTACCAATCAAAACAATCCAGTGATAAAGGCAAAGAGTCGGTTAAAACCAATGGATTAGTTTCAGACTTATATGATTTAACGTAAATTAGTGTCACCAAAAAGCCCGCTTTGGTTTATATCAAAGCGGGCTTTTTTGTCTGTTTTTATCAGAATACATCAACCTAAAGTCTCATTTTAATGTTGTAAAATTGAATGCTTAACGGATAACCATTAACGTGAATGGCTATCTTATGGAAGAGATGAAAAAACATGTTAGTTTTGAAAAGTCCAAGACAGCTTAAATGGTCTGATTTGAAACACATTGAAGATCCATTTCATGCAAAAAATAATTTAGCTTCAAATTTATTTAAACCCGTCATGGGAGAGACCATAGTCAATGAAGGCGGGTTTAATTTACCACAGTACTTCAGTGCAAGCTGGGACCCCATGTCGGATATCAAATTCAAATTGGAGACAGGACAAGCTTTTTTGATCAACCTGACGACTCACTTTCCATTGCTTAAAAACATTCAGCTTCAAGAAGGTGAGCAAGTCTCATGGCAGTTTACTCAGCAATATCAACACCCCATGATAAAAAATGCCTTATATAGTGTGTTTAATGGCATCGAGAAGCCGGGCAATTATGTGGCCACACATGAAGATGTGGTTCATGAAGTGCAGCCAAAACAGATTAAAGCACAGCAAGAAAAGCATCGGCTCAAAATCGAATATGAGGTAGAAAAGGGCGCGACGCCCTATGACACTTATGAAGTTAAGTTCAGTGTTATGAATGAAGCCAATAAGCAAGTGTGTATGGCACAGGTAATCGATGTATTAAAAATGGAACGGGGCACGAGTAGCAAAATATTTAAGCTGAATAAGGGTGATCAGTTTAGTGTGTACCCTGTGCGTGAGCATATGCAGGATGTGCGAAAGGATTTTTCAGACAATAAAAATTATCAAATCTCACAAGCTAACGGTCGAATCAAACCCTTAACCATTGATGGTACAGATTTTATTAATGGTGTGTATGTGCACAGGGCTACCCTGAAAATACCGCCAATTTTACGCATGGGATGTTTTTTTGATGGTACGGGCAATGATATGAGTGATCCCGTTAAGTATTCAAATGTGCAGAAGTTGAGTGATGCTTATAAACAAGCTGTGATCGGAAAAGATTATGGCTATCAAAAATACATAAGAGGTGTGGGCACTGAAGGGGATTCAGGCTTTGATAAGTTGATGGGGTCGATTGCCGGCTTTGGGGCGTTAGATCGAGTTGCTGGGATGCTGTATGAGTTAGAGCAAGCTTGTAGTATGTATAGAGATACTTATAAAACCTACCCAGAGAGTATCTATCTAGATGTATTCGGCTTTAGCCGAGGCGCCACCACAGCGC
>Ga0115005_10000587_pt1 | contig 28198 bp, 28 predicted proteins | sample ArcOceMetagenome_FD_87163 | JGI IMG/M metagenome (GOLD analysis project Ga0115005, IMG submission 87163) | Marine eukaryotic phytoplankton communities from Arctic Ocean - Arctic Ocean - Greenland ARC118M Metagenome | ecosystem: Environmental > Aquatic > Marine > Oceanic | place: Arctic Ocean...
AGTACAGTCGCATTGGCATTCATGATGATGTGGCTACCAATGTACTGCTGAACAAATAATGTTCAAAGATCAACAGCCTCTAGGTATAACGTACTTTTTGGAAACCTTGTATGCTTAACAACATATAACTAATCAAACAGGGAAAGTGATATGTGGTTTAAAGACGTAGAATTAGAATCTGAAAATATAACGCTTACTCCCTTAACCATGGAACATGCAGACGCTTTAGTGAATGCGGCAGCAGATGGTGAATTGTGGAAGTTATGGTTCACATCAGTACCAAACGCTGAAACTATCAGTGACTATATTTCGACAGCTCTAGAGCAGAAAGGCAAAGGGGTATCGTTACCCTTTGTAGTGACAGACAAAGCGAGTGGGCAAGTTATCGGCTCAACGCGCTTTTGCAATGCTGACCCTGTAAATCAGAGGGTGGAAATTGGCTACACGTGGTACTGCAAGACATATCAAAAGACGTCATGTAACACGGAATGTAAGTTACTTCTGCTCACTCACGCCTTTGAAACGCTCGAAGCAATTGCTGTAGAGTTTAGAACAAGCTGGCATAACCAAGCTTCACGTACCGCTATTGCTCGATTAGGAGCAAAGCAAGAAGGCGTGCTTAGAAACCATCAGAAAATGGCTAATGGTGGCTATAGAGATACGGTCGTGTTTTCCATTATTAATTCAGAATGGCTCGCTGTTAAAGAGAACTTAACTTTTAAACTCTCAAAAAGTAGCTAACAAAGCACGTTATTTTAAATAGATAACAAGCTCAGTGTGGAAGATATAAAAAGGAACTCACATGCCAATTAAAAAATGGATTTTGCAATACAGTCTTGCTTTTCCCATGCTGTTTACTTTGTTTTCAGGCGTTCAATATATTAAAGGTCAAACCGTTTCTTACTCTGTAACATTTGGACTAACCTGGGCTTTTATTTCTATAGCCATATTTGCTACTCGTCGTGCATACAATTTTAAAAAGAACATCGACTGCCAGTTGTGTAACGACTTAGACCAAAGAGACGCGCAGCAAAAATAGGGCTTTTTGTTGCGAAACGGGGAGCCACGGGTTAAGCATTAAAAAAGTGCATGCTTCCCGTCGAATTTTTGCTTTGCAAGTTTAAAAGGATTTAGGTTTACATATGAACAGAAGAATCGCTTTGTTAGCGTTTAATACTCTAGGTGGTGCCATACTTTCATTAACTGCTTTCATAGCTGGGAGCGGGTCCACGGCATCTCTTAATTTATTATATTGGGGCATACTGCCCGGTTTGCCATTTATAGTACTTGCTGTTTTAGGGGCCTTTAACAAAAAGCTGAGTCAGCGAAGCCTTCTCCTTATGACTTTAGCTGCATTGCTAGTGACATCTGCTAGTTATGGGCAGGTTTTTATGTCTGCTGGTGGTAGCACGAATATTGGTGCCGGTCTTATGATATTGTACAGCCCAATCGCCTATATAGCCGCTATATCAATTGGATGGGCAATCGGCGAACTTTTTCATTTTAACCATGGAAAGTAATGAACTTTGCGCTCGTTCATTTGGAATTTGAAAGCAATGGATCCCATCAACAAGTTCTGCCCTCGATCTGGCAAACCAGTAAAGCCTGATTCGCTAACCGATTATCGTGGCTATACGGTAGGCTTTTGTAATCCTGGGTGTAGTAGCGATTTTGCTAAAAACTTCCAAGCAAGCCCGAATGATACTCAGTACTTTGATGTGCTAATAAAAGAAAAGTTTGGGAAGTGAAATATCAGGATTTTTTTAACGCGTACTAACAGGCATGAATGTAAATAATAACTCCGAAACCAGCGTACGTTAGAGTATCTAGAGTAAGCAAATACGTCATTTGAAAAGCTCATCAATGCGACATTAGATCAAAAAAGGAAGTCGTAAGATTTCCAATTAATAAGGAAATAAGTGAGTAAAAAATGAAAATATTCATATTGGCGTTTGTGTGTTTTTTTATAAGTAGTGCGTTTGCTCAAAGTATTTTAAATGAAAGTGCATTTACTCAAAGGTATGCGAACGCAGTTATCACCAAAACTGAGGTTGTAAGCGCCGATATAAAAGGTCGTCTAGAGATTGAAATGACTTATAGTGATGGAGGAACGTCTACCGCTTATCTCAATAACGCTTACATGAATTACCTTTCTGACCCTGAAGAGCTCGACGTAATTATAGAATCATATATTAGTGCGTTAACGAAAAACAGTAGTGACGTAAAGGCCAATATGGAGAAAACTCATATCGTCCCCGTTATTAAAGATAAAGGTTATATTAACCATATAACGGAATTAATGAGCAAAAATAATGAGGGTGAGTTTCCTTTCTTTTATGAAAAGTTAAATGACGTTCTTTATATTCTTTATGCCATTGATACGCCTTCTTCTATTAAGTTCATGCCAAAAGACGATATTGCTAACTTAGGTGTAGAGCAAAAAGACCTTAGAGACCTTTCATTGTCAAATTTGATGAATACTGTTGAGTCACTACAAATTAAAGGTGACCCTTCTACCATCTCGATGGTTGTGGCCGATGGTACTTACGAAGCGTCTTTTTTAATTTATGACGCGCTATGGTCAAAAGAAAACTTTCCTGTGAAAGGCGATATAGTAGTTTATGTGCCCTCTAGAGACGTTGTAATTGTAACGGGCTCAGCGGATGTGGATAGTTTAGAGACGGTGAGAGAGATCGTGCATAACCCAGATAATCAGTGGCCTCATCCCGTGTCTAATATCGGGTTTATTCGCAAAGAAGATAAATGGGTAGAGTTTTACGAGTAGTAGGCTATATGCACAAGAATAATCAGCGTTTCTTGACGCCTTTTGCTGACGAATTAAGGACAACACCGTGGCTAAAATTTTAATATTTGGTAATTCCGGTTCTGGTAAATCTACGTTGGCGAAGCGATTGTGTGATACACACGGTTTAGCGCATTTAGATCTCGATACGCTTGCATGGAAACCTACTAGCCCGCCTGAAAGGAAGCCGATCAAAGAATCGGCACAAGAGATACAGTCGTTTACCGGCTCTAATAAAACTTGGGTTATTGAAGGGTGTTACACAGACTTATTACAACTTGTCGAAGCGCAGTCTACTGAGATTATATTTATGAATTTACCTGTAGAGTCGTGTATCGCTAACGCGAAATCAAGACCTTGGGAACCCCATAAGTACAAGACCAAACAAGCCCAAGATTATAATTTACCAATATTGATAGATTGGATAGGGCAGTATACGGAAAGAGACGATACGTTCTCTTATACTGCACACCAGCAGTTTTATGAAAACTATAGCGGAAATAAAAAAATGATAACGCAAAATATCCCGCACCAAGCCAGTTAAAACGCTATTCGGCTTATGAATAGGGACTTTGTTTAATCAATGTAAGCACCATACAATCAAGGAGGACATCAGTTTGGATAGCTTTATATCTTTTACAGGGATAGCAGCGTCAATTTGGATAGTTTTGGGCATTTACATTGCCTCTCGGTTTTATCCGAATTATAGCCATACAAAGCAATTTTGTAGTGAACTTGGTGCGTTTGGTAGCCCGACACAGAAGCTCTCTCCTGCAATCAATAATTATCCGTTGGGCTTATTGTTTGCTCTGTTTGGGTATTACCTTATCAACTCATATTCAGGCCATTTGCCAACTATGGTTATCGGTGCAATGGTAGCAATACATGGCATCTGTACTTGGGTATGTGGCTACTTTCCAATGGATGCGGACCCATACACAACAACGCCTTCGAAAAGCTGTAAAATCCATACTTGGTCAGGGCTAATAATGTTAGTTTCGTTTATCGTAGCGCCGCTGATTGTTACCTTCTCTAGTTACTATTTTTGGCCTCTTAGGCTTCTATCTGCATTGAGCGTTGTAGGCTGTGTTTATTTTTCTTATAAACTAGCCAAATCCCTTGAACGAAAAACTGTACCAGGGCTTTATCAACGTCTAAGTTACGGCTGCCAAATTCTTTGGTTGCTTATCTTTTCTGTTTTCATCGTTATAAAGTGAAAGCACAGTGAGCATACGTTTTAAAAGCTTCACTCCCTAGTCCAGCACACAATGCGATTGCTATTTCATACACTACAACGAGTAAGGGCATTCATCCGCAAACCAAAGAGCTAGTGAACTCCAGTATCAAACACTAGAAGTGTTAGAAATTGAAGGCGGTAAGGTAGCGGTAATTAGAAAATATGAGGAGTAGTGGTAAGACGTTAAGCTTAATGTTACTTTTTTATTTCAACGAGATTTTGGCTTAATAATCATTCAATAAGAGGCTCCGCTTCGCGCGAATCTATCGATGTTTTGGCCATCCAACATAGTGCTTTACATGGAAAATTATGTTTAAAAAAATATTAAAGGGATTTGGAATTGCAGTACTCACTCTTGTTCTTCTATTTGTTCTAGTTGCTGTGTGGTCAGGCTATAAATCCTCTCAGTATGAAGAAACTGCTATTCCCTATATGGACACTGCGATAGCAGATATTTCTATGTGGGAACTAGAGACGTTTAAAAAATACCTTACTGCGTCTGAACTTGAAAATATCAATGAGAGTGATTTAGAAAAGCTCATAAGGGCTTTGTCAAAAATGGGTAAGTTGGTTGAAATTGGTGAGTATCAATTTAACACGGTGACATCTCGAGCACTCGCAGGAGGAGGCTCTGGTACTTTTGTGACTTATACAGTCCCTGCAACTTACGAAAATGGAAACGCCACCCTAATTATTACGCTAAAGGAAGAAGCTGATAGCTTTTCTGTTTATCATTTTAAATTAAATTCGTTAGCTCTGTTCGATTGACCACACCCTTTAAAGGATATCTATGAAAAGTTGGACTTCTCTTCTCTTAATTTGCTTTCTAGTTGCAGGTTGTGCTTCTACAAGTAAGAAATCAGCGGATCTTGGTAAAGGCTTATTAATTATGTCTACAGATACCAGCTATATCGTTGCTGGTACACAGATTGATAAAGATAACGGCGATGCGTTGATGTCCGCCCTCGATAATACCAGGCATAAGAAGCTAATAGTTATTGAAAAAGATATAGAGCATCTTTTAACGCTGCGAGAACAGTTTAAAACAAAGGGGTATTCACTTTTCTACATAGACAGCGAACGCCGAGTTAAAGCCGTTTCTTTATAGGCTAAATTTAAAATACGGATATCACGTAGCAGTCATGAGCCCACTTCTCACTCCCGTTTTCCTTCACATCGTTTGGTGTGCCGTGCTATATGCTTTGTTAACCGTAGCTCGCGCACCCGTTGTATGGGGAGTTGGGCTAAGCAAAAACGGCTCAAACCCTTTTCACACTATTCAGCCTAAAATTAGCGCAAACTTAAGCAACCAATTTGAATGGCCAATGTTCTTTTATACCGCTTGCGTATTGCTAATCGCAATGGATGAGCCAATAGCCGGTGTGCAAATCTACTTGGCTTGGACATTTGTGATTGGCAGAGTGCTGCACAGCATTGTGCAGATATTTACAGACAATATCAGATTGCGCGGTGTGGTATTTACTATCAATTTTATTGCGGTTTTGGCAATGTGGACTCTGATTTTTATTCGTAATTTTAGCTGGTAGTTCAAGGTCAAAGGAACCTGATTATCGAGCAAAGGACGTTATCAGCGCCATGGTTAAAAGGCGACCGCTAATAAAAAATAAAATTAAAAGGTATTAAAGTTATGGAAGACATATTGGAGCCGCTGGGCCGCTTTATACTTCGAATAATAAAGTGGATACTGGTAGAATTTATCGTCGAATTGGTTTTAAAAGGTATAGGCCATGTGGTGCTTAAACTCCTAACCTTCGGCAAATATCCAAGAGCGGGAAAAGATGAAGGACGGACTTTCGCGGTTGGTTTTATTAGCGTAATCGTTGTTTTCGTCGGCTTAGTAATGATTGCTTGATTTTAAAAAAAGGATATCTTAATGAACATGGAAAAGTGGGCAAAAACGCGCGAAAAAGGCAAGCAACGCTTCGTTTTAATTAACGGGGTTTTAGGGTGGGGTGTCACCACAGCCATCCTTTGGGCCGCGTTAATGGAGTATATCGAGCCATCAGAGAATATTTGGGTACGGCCAATCATCGCATTAATTATCTTTCCCATTGCAGGCGTCGCTTTTGGCCACTTAATGTGGAAAAAATCTGAAAAAGCGTACGACAAAGAGATAAGAAAAGCCCTGTAACTTTTCTAGGCTGGCTTTTTAGCCATAACCACGTAAAGTAAAAGTTCTAAGTATTACGAGCTATTTCAGAGAATTACATGGAAGTATCGAAAGCAAGTATTCAAAAAGCTGTGGCCAACAACATTATCTCTGAACAGCAGGGCGTTGACCTTTATAATTTTTTTCAGGCAGAAAGCCAACATACTCCTGCATTCACCTTTACCCATATTCTTTATTATTTAGGTGGTCTAATCGCGATAGGCGCTATGACCTTATTTATGAATTTGGGGTGGGAGCAGTTTGGCGGCTTAGGAATCGTCTTTATATCGCTGCTTTATGCCGGTGTAGGCCTAAAGCTTGCGAATTCTTTAGCCCATAAGAATCTAATCATTCCTGCAGGTATTTGCGCTACCTTTGTGGTGTGTTTAACGCCGCTTGCTATGTACGGCTTTCAACAGTGGCTTGGCCTCTGGCCCGATGACGATACGGTCTACCGTCAGTTCCATACGCGTATTAAATGGCTGTGGTTGTACATGGAACTAGGTACATTAATGACTGGCTTAATCATAGCATGGCGTTATAAGTTCCCGTTTTTAATTATGCCTATTGCTGTAACGCTTTGGTACATCAGCATGGATGTCGTCATGCTTATCATTGACCAAGACGATATATGGAATTCTCATACGTGGGAATTTCGCGCAAAAGTATCTATGTACTTCGGCATACTCATGACCTTATTGGCTTTTTGGATCGATTTACGTTCAAGGCACACTGCTGATTACGCATTTTGGTTGTATTTATTTGGCGTTATTACGTTTTGGGGCGGGCTTTCAAGCCAGCACTCAGATAGTGAACTATCAAAGTTTTTATATTTTTGTATAAACCTCGCCATGGTGGGGCTAGGTGCATTGCTGGTTCGAAAAGTCTTTGTAATATTCGGTGCGTTAGGATCTTGCTTTTATCTTGGGCACTTAGCATCCAACGTGTTTAAGGACAGTTGGCTTTTTCCCATTGCGTTAACGGCAATTGGTTTGGGTGTAGTGTATGCAGGCATATGGTGGCAAAAGAATGAAGTTAAGATTACGCGCAAAGCACGTCATGTTTTGCCAAAGCCGCTACAGGAACTGCTAAATAAAAAACTTGGGTAACGAAGAACGCTTAGTAAATGCGCGTAAAGACAATCGGTAAAATACATTTTTATAACAGCCATTAAAGTGGCGAAAACTGAAGGTAGTAAATAGATATGTCAGAGAAGCAGGTAGAGTTTAAAGATCCTAGTCGCCTTATGGTGTGGATTAAATATTTGCTTGTGTTGCAAGTTGTTCTGGCACTCGTTGCTATCGGCTCAAACTTAATGGAATATCAGCTTCTAACCGACTTTCAAAATGGTGTTTACTTTAGCCAAGAAATGGCGGTAGCCGATGCTGAAGCCAATGACAAAAGACAGCAGGCCATTGCATTCTTGTATTTTGGAGTGTTTATCGTATCCGGTGTTTTAATTCTCAAGTGGATTTATCAATCAAATCAAAATGCACGTCATTTTGGTGCGAAAGATATGTCGTTTTCGCCAGGCTGGTCGATAGGTTTTTATTTCATTCCAATAGTATCGCTATGGAAACCCTATCAAGCGATGAAAGAAATCTGGCAGGCTAGTCAAAACCCAGCTGATTGGCCGGTTGAAAAAGTCAGTTCATTTTTAGGTATTTGGTGGTTTTTTTGGATTGCGAATAGCATGGTGGGACAGGCGGTTTTTCGAATGTCCAGAAGAGCGGAAGAAATACCAGATATTATGAATGTAAATTTGGTCTCACAGGCTTCAGAAATCATTTCTATTCCTCTAGCGTTAATCACATGGTTATTGATTAAAAACGTTTCTAGAGCGCAGCTAGCGTTGCACAACCACAGGCTTTTTCAGAACGTCTAAGGCAATAGGAGACAAGGTTGAGAAAGGGCAAGATGTGGGAACGGTAGTCGATTACTTTGGTAATCACCTTGAAACTATACAAGCACCTGTTGATGGTACCGTGATGATGGTCAATCAAATGCCTGCAATTAAGGATGGGCAATCCGTAATGGCCATAGGTGTTGAGCATTCTGAATAACCGAGTTTATGGCTAAAACAGGCGTTATGATCTATTTCGCCTACTTAAACCAATAAATGTTAAAGTTATTTCACAAAATTGTGACTAGGGAATGATATGGACTTTCTTTTTAACGTATTAATTTGGGTAGGCGTGGTTATTTTCGCCATTTTTATTATTGGCTTTATGGCGGCAGCTAAATTAAATAAACGCCAAGACGCTAATAGTGCAAGAACTTCTAGTGAAGATGCACGTGAAGGCGAAAGGCCCAGCGATCAAAATAAATAAGGGTTTTCTCTTTATCTACGCTTAGCGTAAATAAAAAATAATTATTTTCACCCCTTTCTTTGAGTTCCCCCGTTTAGTGAAAAAAGGGGGAACATTATGCAAACTACCATACTACTAAGCGCTAATTCACAGCACCTATCACAACATGGTGTTCTACCGTTTGAGAAAGCGCCTCTGCTGAAACGCACTATTAGTAACGCTGTAATCGCCGTTGCGGGGGGAACCGTCACCGCAGGACTTTTTGTCTTGATGGCAGAACTTATTAAGCAAGATCAGGTAAACATAAGCGAAGCGCCACCTGTGCTTTTTGAACCCATCATTTTCCAGCCTGAAGATGAGCGCACTATTACTAAAAAGCCCATTGCGCCCATTGAGCAAGTACTTAAAACGCCGCCACAAAAAGTTGTCGAACTTGATCCTGAGCCCAACGACGGCCCTGGCAATTTTGAAATAAAAACACACATTCCTAATACAAAATTAGATCTATCGATAAATTTAAATAGTGCTCAAGGTGATATGCAGGCTACACCCCAATTTAGGGTAGATCCTACTTATCCGCCAGAAGCTAGTCGTGATGGTGTTGAGGGCTGGGTCAAACTTGGGTTTACGGTTACTGCTGGTGGCGCTGTATCTGATATTGAGGTACTAGATTCACAGCCCAAACGGGTGTTTGATAGAGCCGCACGCAGAGCCCTTAAAAAATGGAAATACAAACCCAAGCTAGATGGCGGTACGCCTGTTAGTCAACCAGGTATGGTTGTAGTATTAGATTTCAAACTAGAACAATAAGGATTGCCTATGAGTATAGGCGCAAGCTTACAAAACCTGTTTCAAGGTAAGCGCGAAAATGCGTTGGGTGTGAGTGAAAGGCTGATGCTGCAGTACAGCGCAAAGGGTGATGAAGCATCCTTAGCCGCACTTTTTGATTTACACAACAACAAGCTATTCTATTTTCTAAGGGTGTTGAGTGATAGCACAGTAGCTGAAGATATTTGTCAGCGCACTTGGATAAAAGTTATCGAAAATAGTCATTTGTTTAAGAGCGGCGACAACTTTCAAGCATGGCTTTTCACCATTGGTAGGCGAACGCTTATAGATGAGTTAAGAAAAAGCGCCAAGCTTGAATATAACAACGACGCGGTTGAATCGTTCTCGTCAGGTGAATTAACAAAGCATGCCCAGTCAACGATAGAAGAAGATGTGGCAAAAGGGTTAGAAAAAGACGTGTTCAAGGCTTGTATTCAGCAATTGCCTTACAAGCAAAAAGAAGCGCTTTCGCTACAGCTTGAAGGGTTTGGGCTTAGGGAAATAGCGTCCATCTGTGGAGCTGAAAAAGAAACGGTCAAAACACGAATACGATATGCAAAAGACAGTCTTAAAACTATGCTGGAGAAATTGTAATCATGTCTATTTCAGATAAAGAGCTACAAGATGCATTTAGACGCAGCCAGCAAATACAGAAGCAAAATGATACATCATCCGACAAGGTAAACGCCCGTATACGCGCCAATGTGCTTGCACATAACAAGGCTAAAGAACGTGAAAATGAAAAAGAACGTATGTTTGTGCTCGTGGGCTCGCACATTCGCGCCTATTTTGCTTCTTCAACCCTGCGATTTACCGCGGTGGCATTTGCTATTGTAGCTATGCTAGGAGTATATAATATTGGAGTATTCCAAAACCGTTTTTTGCCAAGTAGGCAAACCGCTGCGCATACTGTAGACATTGTTCACTACCACGGTTTTAAAGGCGAAGATAAATTGTTCGCTAATAAAACGAGTAACGACTATCAAGCGCGTTTCAACGCCTACACGCGCCAATATGTTGAGAGTGACTTAGTCGCTAAAGCGGTAACTCTGCAGCCAGCTACGTTGCAATCGCAAGATGGGGACTGGCTTCTAGTGAATTGTAAAAAGCAGCAGGTTGTGGTTTCTGAAAACCTAATTACATCGTTGAATATCAACGGTCGCATACAGGGTGATATTAGTGTTGGTGCTAACGTGGCGCTGGCCTTAGATGCACAGGGAAGAATACTTTCAATAAAGCAATCAAGTAAGCCGCTGATATGCTGATAGGAATAGAGCAGGGTATATAAATTCGTAAACGAGGCAAGGGCGGTAATGTTTCGCTCAAGCCTCGCTTACGAACAGCGTTTCGCAGTATGTTTATTTGTCTAGATCGTGGGCCCGGAAAGCGTTGGGAAGTAATTCACCAATAGTGGTTTCAAATGTTTCTCCACTTTGACTTACCATGGTAACGGGGGTTTCATCTGGCGCGAACTCAGCAATTTTCTGCCTACATCCGCCGCATGGGAAGCAGAATTCGTCGTTAGGGCTAGCAATAACAATATGTGAGATACGCTTTTGGCCTTGTGTCACCATATTGCCAATGGCGGTGGCTTCTGCACATTGCCCTAATGGAAACGCGGCACTTTCTACATTACAACCAGAGAAAGTGTCGCCTGTTGGAGTGAGCACTGCAGCACCAACTTTAAAGTTGGAATAAGGTGAATGAGAGTTTTTCTGTGCGTCAAAAGCAAGTTGTGATAGTTTTTCTAAATTATTTTTCTTCATAGCTACCTGTGTTAACCACCCAATACGCTTTACTTTTATCATCAAATGCGAGAAGGTTGGCGGCATTAACGCCGCGACAAGCGTATACTAAATACTCAGGCGGTTTTTCTTTTTTTATAGAATGCTTTTTTACCATGCGCAGAAACGTTAGTCTCATCTTTTTTTCTTTATTCGCTGCTATTTTAACCGGTTGTGCACAAACACCACCTGTTTCAGAAAGGCCTCAAATGGGAAACTTGCTTTTAGCCGAGCCTGCGCCCGTTAATCCGCGTTCGGAAATGGCGATTGCCCGTTACAACCAAGTTTTAAGTAGTCCGGCGCTTTCTGATGAAGACAAAGCCGAGCTACATTTTCAACGTGGAATGCTCTATGACAGCGTTGGCTTAGGAGGCCTTGCTCAATTTGATTACTCTCAGGCGATAAACTTAAAGCCTGATCTTGCTGAGGCTCATAATTCGATGGGCATTCATTACATTCAGCAAAACGATTTTCTTCAAGCCTATGACGCATTCGACTCTACTTTAGAAATTAACCCGGATTATGATTTTGCATTTTTAAATCGGGGTATTGCATTGTATTACGGCGGAAGAGCAGAGCTTGCAATTACTGATTTGAATCGCTTCTTTGAAAAAGATGACACTGACCCGTTCCGTGCTCTATGGGCGTATTTTGCTCATCATGACGTGTCTGAGCTTGATGGACAAAGCTACTTAGCGTCTATTCGACCTACGCTAAACAATGACCATTGGGCAACAACGCTGGTGGATTTGTTTCTAGGTACCGTTAATGAAAATGACGTGCTTAATTCGTTGCTTGACGGAGTGAAAAGCCAAAAAGAGCTGACAGACAGATTGTGCGAAGCGTATTTCTACTTGGGCAAATTCCACAGTCACCGCGGAAACAGTGGCGTAGCGTCTAACTATTTTAAGCTAGCGCTTAGTACTAACGTTTTCGATTATGTTGAACACAGATACGCAAGAATGGAGCTTAACCGTTTGCGTGAGAACGCAGTAAGCACACCAGCAAACGAAGAGTAATAGACCTACAATATGCGAGGCCTATTTCTAGCCGTGTTCGCGCTGCTTATTGTTGCTGGCGACAGTGGGCGATATGCTCCTCAACTTATCGCCAATGCATTAAGCGTGCTCCAACTGCCACAAATTAACGACGATTTAGTTGGAGTTGCAAAAGCGCCAAATGATCAAACGTCATCTTTGTCACACTCTTCTGCCAGTCAAACTACAGAAGCGCTCGCGTTACTCTGGTTGGCATCTAAGCAGGGCAGTGAGGTGGCGCAATCTGCGTTATTACTGCAATTTGAAAAGGCGCAAGAAGAACAATTTGCCCCCCAAAACGGTATAGAAGTATCAACCGCTACTTACTACCTCGAAAAACTCGTTAACCTTGAAAACGCAGATGCGGCATGGCTGCTTTATCAGATTCTAGGAGAGGAAGGCGCGTCTCAGCGTTTTATGCGCTTAGCGGCACTGGGTGATGTCGCTGAAGCTCAGCTTGCATTTGCTATGTCGACAGAATCACCAGAAAAGCGTGAAAAGTGGTTAATCCGGGCAGCTTCGCAAGATTACTTGCCTGCTCAAGCAGCATTGGCTGACTGGTATCTTTTGCATGGACAACAAGCCCTTGCAAAGCCTCTTTTAGCGGCAACAGCGACACTCGATATGCAGAGTGCTTTTAAGTATGCCCGATTGCTGTGGGATGAGGGCGAATACTCAAAAGCCAAAGAACACTTCAAATTCGCTGCTAAAAAGGGTCACCTACAAGCAAAGAAAGCCTTAGAAGCGACTGGCCTGTACACGCCATTCTCTGAAAGCCAAGCGTTAAAGCTCGCAGATTCATTTAATTGGGAAAGTAAAGCAAATTGCCTGCAGCGGATACAGCCATTAGCAAAAAGCTTGGCCACTATTATGCGTGCGCACAGCCTTTATCAGTCTTTTGAAAATGATGAGCGTTTTAAAGGGCTGTCTATCTGCCTGGCCCCACCAATTTGGCTTAAAGCCGACGTATTGCGCTGCAATCCAGACTTCAACAACACGGGCGTTTTAGGGTGTGATATCACGCCTTTAGCAAGTATTGCCAAAAAGCGTAAGTTTAGTCATGCCGTTGTTGTGGCCGAGCAAGGAAAAGCGAATGTTCAAAATGGGGTAATGTATTTAGATATCAGCGACGCATACTCGGTTTTCGTTCATGAACTGGCCCATTTCGCAGGCTTTGCTGATGAGTATCCTATTGGCAAAGGAATGGCGACGAGACTGTGTGATGAAAACGATATCAGTGACTTTTCGCCCCCTAATCTCATCGTCGACTCGGAGTTCTGGTATGCGCCTTACGCCACGGTTAACAATTGGCTGGATATAGACCCTGCTACAATAATCGCGCGCGCTAAAACCTGTACAGTATTAGGGAAAAACAGCTATAAGCCAAGCAGACGGATCACTTTTATGGAGCATCACGACAGCGGTGTGATCCCTCCTTTATATCTTGTGCTTTGGCAGCAGCAGCTTGAAAGACAAAATGTACAGCGACCTATATCGATGAATTTTTTTCAGGCCTTCCACAACAGTGGAAATCAAAAAGAAGCGGCACACTGGTTAGCAGAGTATGAGGCATTTACGGGTTCAAAAGGGTAGCTAACCTGTTTTTCAATAGCAGCAAATGCGCCTCATACTCACTCTAATAAGTAAATAAATATAGGCGCAACATTTTCTAGCTTTCTAATTGAATGTGCTCGCAACCATTTTTGATAAAAGATATGTAATTTTAGTCGTGAAGAGTGTGCTTAAGTTCGCGAACCCACATAGACGTAGCGCCGCAAATTGCCACTGGCATTACAATAAAGTTAACCACAGGTATAAGAGAAAAAACGTTAACCATCATTCCGAAGGTCATCGCTTTGCCTTTGTGTTCGCCTAAGTGCAAACGCATACGAGTAAAATCTACCTTGTGATTATCGTAAGGATAATCGCAGTATTGAATGGCCATCATCCATGCGTTGAATAAAAACCACAGTATTTGACCGATGACGGGGAGAAAGAAAAATAATAGTAAAAAGCCAATGGCGCGAGGCACGTACCAGATGAATTTTGTGAATTCTCGGCCTACGGTGCGAGGAATATCTTTAACTAAAGACATTACGCCTTCATCGCCTAAGTCTTGACCAGTTAAATGTCGCTCTACTTTTTCTGATAATACTCCATTGAAAGGTGCAGCTATCCAATTTGCGAGGGTGCCAAAAATAAGCGCGAAAATTAAGAGCACGCTGATTACCGCTAAGGGCCACAAGAAAAAGCTGATTGCTGTTTTTATCCAACCCAACCATTCTGGGACAAGGTCTATAACATAGGCAATGCCCATTTCTATCTGGCCAAATAAGAGATAAAAGGCCACGGAAAACAGCACTAAGTTGATGGTAAGAGGCACAAAAACAAAACGCTTAAGCCCTTTGGTTTTAATAAGCGAGAAGCCTTCAAAAAAATAATGTACACCACCTGAACTCATTCCTACTCCTTTTGCGTGTAAAACGCCACGTTTTATGACTATCTGCTTTATCATACGCGCATGGCGTAAACTCTGCCTCACTCACTTAAATGGTAATTGTTACAAGCTGTTAGATTTGGTAGAGTCGAAACATAATAACAAAAGAATCTTACGTGTGATTGCATCATTCCAAATTCGTCAGCTTTTTCAGTCGTACTTCTTGCTCTTTCGGCCGCTGACTCTGTTTTACAGAGGAATGATGTATGCGACTTAAAAAGATAAAGCTCGCGGGTTTCAAATCCTTCGTCGAGCCCACTACCATTCCTTTTCCCGGTGAAATGACAGCCATTGTTGGGCCTAATGGCTGCGGGAAATCAAACGTTATCGACGCCGTTCGCTGGGTTTTAGGAGAGAGTTCCGCTAAAAACTTGCGTGGTGACGCTATGACGGACGTGATTTTTAACGGCTCATCTTCCCGTAAGCCGGTCGGGCAGTGCAGTGTCGAACTTGTTTTCGATAATAGCTCGGGGCGTATAGCCGGTGAATTTGCCAATTATAACGAGCTTTCTGTTAAACGTTTAGTTACACGCGATGCTACTTCTACCTATTTTCTTAACGGCACCAAATGCCGTAGACGGGACGTAACGGATCTGTTTTTGGGAACAGGGTTAGGGCCACGTTCTTATGCCATTATTGAACAAGGCATGATTTCACGGCTAATTGAATCTAAACCACAGGATCTCCGCGTTTTCATTGAAGAAGCCGCAGGCGTTTCAAAGTATAAAGAACGTCGCAGAGAAACTGAAAATCGCATAAGGCACACACAAGATAATCTTGAACGATTGAATGATGTTCGTGATGAACTTGGCAAACAGCTTGAGAAACTTCAGCGGCAAGCTGCCGCTGCTACCCGTTATAAAACACTACGAGCACAAGCCAGAGAACTCAAAGGTCAGCTAGCGGCTATCCGCTTTCTAAAAAATAGTGAACACATAGAAGCGTTACAAAAGCAGCAGCAAGCCCTCCAGCTTGAAGTTGATGACTTAGTTGCAAGGTTACAAGGTGACGAGGCAGGGCTTGAGTCATACAAAGTTAAGCAGGTAGAAACCAAACAGATTATTGATGATCTGCAGCAACAGCTTTTTACAACTAGCAATGCGATAACCCGTCTAGAGCAAAATGCGCTTCATGCTAAACAGCGTAAAGTGCAGGTAGAGCAAGAGTTAGCAAGAGTTAGTGAGCAGCATGAAGTGCTCAACCAATCCATTGAGGAAGCGCAAGAGGCACTTGCAGTATCAAGCGAGGCGCTAGAGAGTATTGAACCCGAAATTGCGTTGAAAGAAGCTGAATTAGACAGCGCGAAAGAGCGGTTCGAAGATGCTGAGCAAGCGCTTAGAGAGTTTAACGCAAAATCCCGAGAGCAAGAGCAAACTTACAATCAACTACGACAACATGTGCAGCAGTGTCACAGCCAAATTCAGTCGACAATGAGCATGCAGCTGCGAACATCGCAGCGAATTAGTGAAATAAACGATGAATTAACACAGATAAATAACGAAGATTATACGAATCAAATTGCGTTGTTGACCGGTCAATGTGAAGAAATTGAACTTGAGATAGAAGAGATTCAAGCCTCGCTCGGTGCTGTTAACGAGATGTCCTCAAATCAAAAAGCTCAGGTTAAGGAATTGGAGTTGACGCTTCGCGAGGCGCAGGGAAAGCTGCAAACTGCACGCTCGACAAAGGCTGCACTCGAAGCGCTTCAACAAGATGCGGCTAATAATGACGATACACGTCTTGAGGGAATCGAAAAGCTATGGCAACAATTTCAGCCTAAAGAGAGCTTAGCACCTTGTGTAGAAGCCATACTACAACATATAAAAGACCCTGTTGTTGCAACGAGCCACAGTATTGAGGCGCTTCTTAGTCAACAAGAAAGCTTGCCCAGCGGAATAAAAGTCTTTTCGAATTCGGCGTTTGTTACCAACGCAAAATCAGGTTCACTGGCGAGCGAGTTAGTTAATGAAGTTTGTGAGCAAGGTGAAAGCCCTCAAAACAACGTGTCGTCGCGCAATCGCGTGCCGGCATTTTTTAATGATATTTTTCTTTGCGAAAATGATGAGGAACTTACCTCGCTAATTAATAGCGTTGCTGATGATGGTAAAAAGCTGCATTACTATTTTTCAAAAGGGTTTACTAGCTTCATCTCCCCATCAGGACTATGGGCAAGTGAGCAATGGGTTGTGAAGCCTGGTGAGGTGAACGACGGTGCATTGCAAAGGGCAAATAAAATTCAGGCACTTGGTTCTACTGTTGAGGCTACCGAGCATCTAATCGCGGAAGTTGAGGTGTCACTGAATAACGCGCAGGATTCACTTGCAGAAACTGAGACACAAGCCCTAACACTGAAACGCAATATAAGTGAAAAAGAGAATCAACTTACCCAGTTAAAGAACAAGCTATCACTGCTTGAGATGCAGCAAGAACAGCAGTCTTCACGTACTACAAAGCTTAATGAGGAACGTGAGAAGCAAGAAATTATGCTAGCTAAAGAAGAGGAGCAACTAGCGCAACTTTCGGAAAAGCTAGAGCTTCAAGAAGCACAAATTCTTGAACATGAAGTGCACATAGATGAAGTGAACACCAAGCGTGAAGCTAATGAGCGAAACACCACAGAACTACGCGCTTTGGTAGACTCACTTACCTCGCAAAATCATGAGTTTGCACTTAAAAAACAGCAGCTAGAAAACCATCAAAATCTATATAGCCAACAGGTTACACGTAACCTTCAGCAGCGCGAAGAATACATAAAAAATAAAGATAGGTTAATGCAGGAGCTTACTCAGCTTACTTCGCCACAGGAAGTGCAAGCGGCCGAGCTTCAGTCGTTGCTTGATAGTAAAGCGGAACTTGAAGAAATGAAGCGCACAAAGCAAGCGGCGCTAGACGATATAGAACAGTGGCTACGTGATGCCGAAAAAGGCCACCAATTGCTTGGAAAAGATATTCAGGCGCGCCAAACTAACATCGATAAGCTTAATATAGATATTGAAGGGTATCGAGTTCGCGCGAACACTATTTTGGAGCAGCTTAATGAAACTCAGCAATCATTAAAAAGTATCCTTGAAACGCTGCCAGATGAAGCGGAGGAAATGCGGTGGCAGGACGACCTCGAAAGAACCCAAGCAAATCTACAGCGTTTAGGCGCAGTCAATCTAGCCGCGGTGGAAGAATATGAAACCCAGTTTGAGCGAAAATCTCATCTAGATACCCAGCATAACGATTTAACCGAAGCGCTAGAAACCTTGCAGTCAGCTATTCGTAAAATCGATAAAGAGACGCGCACTCGCTTCTCTGCAACATTTGAGCAAGTAAACGAAGATTTGAAATCACTTTTTCCAAAAGTGTTTGGTGGGGGCTCTGCTTATCTTGCGTTAACCGATGACGATTTACTTGAAACGGGTGTGACTATTATGGCTCGCCCTCCCGGTAAGAAAAATAGTACGATTCACCTTTTAAGCGGTGGAGAAAAAGCGTTAACCGCTTTATCATTGGTGTTTGCTATTTTTAGATTAAATCCAGCACCATTTTGTTTGTTGGATGAAGTAGATGCACCATTGGATGATGCAAATGTAGGGCGCTTTTGTAACCTAGTGTCAGAGATGTCACAAACAGTGCAGTTTATTTATATCACCCATAATAAAATAGCGATGGAAATGGCAAGTCACCTTACCGGTGTAACCATGGCGGAACCTGGTGTTTCTCGCATGGTAGCGGTAGATGTTGACGAAGCTGTCGCCTTCGCAGAAGCATAACAAAGGGCGAAAGAAATTAAATGGAAGATCAATTACGTCTATTTTTACTCCTAGGGGGCACGGTATTCATTATTGCAGTGCTAGCCCACGGTATTTGGAAAATTCGTAAAAACAGTAAGCCAGCTGCAAAAGAGCGGTTAGAGCCAAGACAATGGCAGGATGCTGATGATAACGATGTCGATTCAGAATCACAGGAAGGATTTGACGAGCTAGGAATTGGTGCAGTAAGAGTTGTTGGACAACCAGAAGATGCGAAAAGCGCGTCGTCAAATACTTATAACGACGATGAACGTTTAGTTGAGCATGACGTGGTTGATGCAGACCTTCACACAAAAGCGCCACATTCTGAATCATCTAGCGCTTATAAAGAGACGATTACCGGCGAAAGCCGAGAAGACGCTGTAGGCGATGGGGACAAAAACAAGCCCTCAAATCAACCTCACAAAGCGCCGCAGCCCGATGAGCCAAAACTTTATGGTTCTGTGGTCACCAATCCAAAGCCACATATGAAGGGGGTGTCCCGTCCTGCAGATACTTTATCGAGTGACGGTAACGGTGGTGGAACTGCATTTCCAGAACCTCCAGGTTTTTTACTTCGCGAAGGTGCGGATGAAGAGGTTTCGACATCGTCTCAAGGTATAACATCAGCTGAACAAAGTTACCGTAACGCAGAATCAAACAATGTATCTGATAATGCAGACAGCGAATTCCATCATTTACAAGGCAATACTGCTTCGACAGGCGAATACGCTGATACTCAAAGTGAAAAGCCCCGTGAAGAGCAACGCAGAGCGGCGCAAAAGTTTTATATTGATCCTACGGTTGAAGAAGGATCGGTAGACACTGCTCCACCTGCAAGAAATGAGAGGGAAGCGGCTGACTTCAGTTTAGATGCGCCTGAAGAGCCTCATAAACTGAGTGATGCGCAACGAGAAAATGAACAACCAAGGCGTTTTGCGCGTAGCAAGCGCAGTAAATCGCCAATAAGAAGACGGGAAGAGCCAAACTTTGGCGACGATCAGATGCGCATAGACTTCGACACCAGCGAAGAAAATATCTCTGAATATGAACAAGATAGCTTCAATGCAAATGGCACTGAAAATACAGCGAATGAAAGTTCAGCGTCTCAGAGCAAGTCGTCTAGTATTGACCCTGAAGTTTTGGTGTTAAACGTTAGAACCCCAGAAGGTGAACCAATTTCTGGCGCTGCACTGTTACCCATGTTGCTTACGCTTGGATTTAAATTTGGCGACCAAGATATATTCCATCGTCACGTTAACTCCAATGGTAAGGGGCCTGTATTATTTAGCTTAGCCAATATGTTTAAACCTGGGGTATTTGATATCGACAACCTTGAAACGTTTGAAACCCAAGGTGTTTCCTTGTTCATGATTCTACCTATCGAAGGCGATCCGCATCAGGTGTTTAATATGATGCATAATGCGGCACGTAAACTAGCCGATGAATTTGGCGCTCAGGTTTTAGATGGAAGACGTAGCGTTTTAACTAAACAGGGTTTGCAGCAATATGTTGAGAAAATTCGTGAGTTTGAACGCAAACGAATGATCTCCCGTAATTAGCTTACCTAAACGCTACTTTTTGCGCTTTCACTACGCTCAAGGACTTGGCTTATACCCAAGTCCTTTTCAATTAGATTGGGCGAAAGAGTGGCCGATTCATTCTCACTTTTAGTGGAATGACGCTAGCGCGTTGTTATTGGTGCCTGAAAAAAATAAATCGTTGTCTCAAGTGATTTTAAAAGACAACACCCTGTAAAACTCTCAATGATTAATACGTGACAACAAATTCCATGTCTGACACTTTAGAACAAGCACAACAAAAAGTTGCCGAGCTTCGCAACACCTTAAATGAATACAACTATCAGTATTATGTACTTGATGAACCGTCTGTTCCTGATGCGGTTTACGACCGAGACATGCAGGCGCTAATTGCGCTAGAAAAGCAATATCCAACACTTTTAAGTCCAAATTCACCGAGTCAAAAAGTGGGGGGAGCGGCTCTCTCATCTTTTGAACAGGTTACGCACGATGTGCCAATGTTGTCGCTAGACAATGCCTTTGATGAAGAATCTTTGCTTGCTTTTGAAAAGCGGCTGAAAGATCGATTGAAAGACTCTGCAACTATGGACTTCAGCTGTGAGCCTAAGTTAGACGGTCTTGCAGTGAGCATCTTGTATGAAAATGGCGAGTTGGTTCGTGCAGCAACGCGTGGTGATGGTCAGGTAGGGGAAAACATTACCGCTAATGTTCGCACTATTTCTAATGTGCCTTTAACGCTTCGCGGCGATCATTATCCCGCTCGTGTTGAAGTGCGCGGTGAAGTATTTATGCCAAGAGAAGGTTTTGCAAAACTAAATGAGCAACAGAAAGAAATCGGAGGAAAGGTTTTTGCTAACCCTCGTAACGCAGCAGCAGGAAGCCTGCGCCAGCTAGATTCAAAAATAACGGCTAAACGCCCGCTGATGTTCTACGCCTATTCATTAGGTGTAGTACAGCCTGAGAGTTTCACTTTACCCTCTACACACAGTGCGCGATTAGCGCAACTTGGTCAATGGGGTTTACCGTTGTGCCCTGATATCGATACTGCAGAAGGCGGTAGGGGTTGCCTCGACTACTACAACCGTATTTTAGAAAAGCGTGACAACCTGCCGTACGATATAGATGGCGTGGTTTTTAAAGTTGACCGCATCGATCTTCAAGCTGCGCTTGGATTTGTGGCTAGGGCGCCACGCTGGGCGATAGCACAAAAATTCCCGGCGCAGGAAGAAGTGACTACCTTACTTGATGTTGAATTCCAAGTTGGACGTACTGGTGCTATAACCCCAGTTGCGCGACTAGAGCCGGTATTTGTTGGTGGCGTAACGGTATCGAATGCAACGCTTCACAATCAAGATGAAATTACGCGCTTGGGCGTTAAGATTGGTGATACGGTTGTTATTCGTCGCGCCGGTGACGTTATTCCTCAAGTGGTATCAGTTGTAGAGGCTAATCGTACAGGTGATGAAACCGACATCACTTTTCCAAGCCAGTGCCCAGTGTGTGACTCTCAGGTTGAAAAGCTTGAAGACGAGGCCGTTGCACGCTGCACAGGTGGTTTAATATGTGCAGCGCAGCGTAAACAAGCGCTGAAGCACTTCGCCTCGCGTAAAGCATTTGATATCGACGGTCTGGGTGACAAATTAGTTGACCAGCTTGTAGATGCTGACTTGGTTCATAGCCCCGCAGACTTTTTTACGCTTTCACTGGGTGACGTAGTTGGCCTTGAAAGAATGGCGGAAAAGTCAGCAAGCAAGTTGTTATCTTCTTTGGAAGCATCGAAGAAGACTACCCTTGCTAAGTTTCTTTATGCATTAGGTATACGGGAAGTTGGGGAAGCGACCGCTGCTAATTTAGCCGCGCACTTCGAAACCCTTGAAGCTATTCGAGACGCATCGCTTGATGCGCTAGTTGAAGTGCAAGATGTGGGAGGTGTGGTAGCTACGCATATTTTCAATTTCTTTAATGAGTCTCATAACACAGATGTAATTGATGCACTTTTAAAAGAAGGCGTGCATTGGCCAGCCATCGAAAAACCTGATGCGGAAAACCTGCCGTTGGAAGGTAAAACTTGTGTAATTACCGGTACACTTAGCGAAATGGGACGCTCAGATGCAAAAGCACGGTTACAGTTATTAGGTGCTAAAGTTGCCGGTTCGGTAAGTAAAAACACTGACTTTTTGGTTGCTGGAGAAAAAGCGGGCTCAAAACTTACAAAAGCGCAGGAACTTGATGTCGAGGTATGGGACGAAGCTGCCCTGATAGCGTTTTTGTCTGAGCATGAATAATCTGATGTGCCCTTTATAATTTTTTTGTAAAGGGCATGGAGAGTAATTCGAAGATATCAATTTCGAAAGTGCCCATATCGAAAGTGCTTATCAGTGAATCTGATTTCATCATAAAAACCGCCACTTCAATGAAGTGGCGTTCTTATTTATCCAGTGGTGAAAAACACCTTAAAACTTAAGGTTTAACAATATTTCAGTAAGGTATTGGTTTTAATTAGCTTGCTGACTGCGCAATTGACGACGTCTTTCCCATGCCTTTTTAACTTGAAAACGCCAAACCCAATTTAACGAAAAATACCCCGCCAAGCCAAACACCACCGAGCAAATACCACAACCCACTAAAAACGCAGGCCCTATGGTATTAATACTTTCCACTACCCAATGCCAGCTGAACTGGAATTCAAAGTGTTCAGGTTTAGTCCCGAGTACAGTAGTTCCAACTTTGTAAGCGCCGTAAAATATAGGAGGAATAGTGAAGGGATTAGTTACCCATACGGTTGCGACTGAAAGCGGTAAATTCACTCGAAAAGGAATGGCTAAACCAGCAGAAAGCCACATCTGAAAAGGCACTGGCCAGAACGCGAAGAATAGGCCGATTCCAAAAGCGCCAGCCGCTGAACGGCGATTTAGGTGCCATAAATTAGGCTCGTGTAGGACGCTTCCGAATATTTTTAAAGCTTTGTTTTGCTTGATGCTTTGATGGCTTGGCAAAAAACGTCGAATAAATTTCTTAGGCATAAATATCAATGCATCTCGAAAAAAAATCAAAAAAGACAGAACATGGACCAATACTGCGTGTTTTTACTTAAACCATATCCGATAACTAGAAATTCCTACGTAAAAACATGGTCAATAGTATCACAATTTGGCTAAGCTGTTTTTGCGCTGGCGGAATAAGTGCAGTTTTCTGGCGAGAACTTCCCTCTACACAAAGCATGGCGGTAATGCTTGCCTTACTCGTAGTAACCAGCTCAATTATACTGTTCTATCAAAACCACGGTAGCATTACTGGGCAAGCAGTGATGGAAGTCCTGCTGTGCTTGGCGATTAATGGTTTGTTTGTAGGTGTTCTATGGGTGGCGAGTTTAGGGCATTTTTACTATGCTTGGCAACTGCCTCAGCACAAAATTCAACAAGATGTCACAATAGTAGGGCACGTTATCTCTGGCGGATGTTTATCAGATGATTTGCTTAACGCGCAAGATTACCATCAATATATTGTAGCTATTCAGTCTGTAGACGGACAAAGCACACGAGAATTTTTTAATCCTCCATTCTTTAAAGCATTGTTGTTCGCCGGCCTTAAATTTAAGGTTAGGCTCAGCCATTCCCAGTATCGCGCTGAAAATCATGGCGTTACCAGCCATTTATTTACTTTTAAGCGTAGCGACGATGAATCTCTACCCAAAAAAGCAAAGGCATCCTGCCTGCACGATGGAGACGTTTTTACTGCTGTAGCTAAACTAAAGCCCGCTTATGGCGTTGCGAACCCCGTTGGTTTTAGTCGACAGCAATATTTAGTGAGTCACTTTATCTATGCAACCGGCTACATTAAGGTATTGCACACAGAAACGACTTTCCACGAGCACAGCCATCGTAACGAACTAGCCGATTGGTTGTCGAGTTTGAATCTTACACATCACTCATGGTGGAGTGCATTGTTACTTGGTAATAAAACGCACTTTACCCAAGACGACTGGATCCTATTGCAGCGCACAGGAACGGGGCATTTGTTTAGTATCTCAGGTATGCATTTGTCGATAGTAGCTGGAGTGTGCTTCTTTGTATTCATTCCCTTTATTTTTATCCTAGTTCAAGTATTTGAGTTATTACGCAGGCTAAGGCGCTTTGCTTCCTTACAGCTAGTGGGGTTTTACGCATATAAAATACAGCATAAAGGTTGCTTGTTTAGTTTAAAAAATACTGGCCTTAGAGTATGGATTTTAGTTTGTGTAATTGCCGTGTGTTACTTATATGCGTTACTCAGTGGTATGGCTCTGCCAGTAGTACGCGCTTTACTTCTACTTACACTTGGTTGCCTACTCACGATATTCAAAGTGGCGTGGCGGTCGGTTAATATTGGCCTGGCCATGCTAGCCCTATGCTTACTGCTATTTCCTTTTTCTGTACTAAACGCGAGCTTTTACTTGAGTATTGGTGCAGTTATTTGCATCTGGTTTTTTATAAACACGCTTAGCATACATCGAGAACCTTGGTATTTCGCAATAATAAAACTTCAAATAGCGTTGACGGTTATCATGATGCCGCTGACGACTATTTGGTTTGGCAATGTGAGCGTTGTATCGCTTGTCGCTAATCTATTAGCGCTGCCCGTTATAACGCTTTTGTTACCGATTTGCCTGATTTCACTACTCATTAGCTATTATTTGAGTACATCTTTTGTTGGTAATTTTGCTGTAGAAGTACTGAAATGGAGTGACTACCTATTCGGCTATTTGCTTTCACTCTTGGCTTTTTTGAGTGATCTAGATTTGAGTGCCTTTACGCTATTCATAGACACATCAGGTGCACTTTGTTTTTTAGGCGCTATCATTCTTTTCTGTTTACCCTACTGGCGATTTAAGCGCCTTTGCATAGTGTTACTTTCGCTACCGTTGGGTACCTCCTTAATCCAATGGTTACCGCCTAATGATGAGATTTGGGCGCTGCATGTGCTTGATGCAGGGCAGGCCAGTGCCATCACGGTTACCAAAGGTGATAGAGCCATCATCATCGACTCTGGCGCGCAATTTCGTGGTAATGCTATGACAGCTACGCAATATCTTTTTCCACTACTTGAAAATCTTAAAGTGAAGCATGTGGACCATGTTATTCATACCCATAGTGACAATGATCATGCCGGCGGTCTAAGTACAGTGATGGCACACCCCATTGCAGGTAATGCCACGTTTTACTCTCCAACCTTTGGCTGCGAGAGAGATACAATGTTTGATTGGCAGGGGCTAACCATCAGTTTTTTGTGGCCACTAAAAGGCAATTCTCAAGATAATAACGCGATGTCGTGTGTTGTCAGAATTGCAGCTCAATCTGGCAGTGTACTTATTCCAGGCGATATCGAAAAAGAAAGTGAGTATGCTTTAATTACCAAGGAGTTAGCGAGAGGAACGTCAGCGCTTAATGCAGATATATTGATTGCACCACACCACGGTAGCAAGACCTCCTCAACGGATATTTTCATTAAGCATGTGGCACCGAAAGCGGTAATTTATACCCAAGGGTACGAAAATCGATGGAGGTTCCCTGCGTTAAATGTTGTAGAGCGCTACAGGCAGCACAACGTACAGCAATATTTTACAAGCTCAGAAGGCTATACCCTCGTAACCTTTAGGAAAGGAAGTTTTGAAGTTAACACGCTACGTAGTGATTTGAAAAAACGATGGTATTTAAAGGGCAAGCCTCCGCGACACCTTTAAGCTGATTTCTATGGAATCCACTGACTGCTGAGCGTAGTTTTGGCAGAACCTTTAAATGAGCAGCAACTGACCACACATTACTCAAGTCGTCGACAGACTAATCAATTTTATCGCTATATTAGTGAATTAAAGCGAGAACGAGTACAATAGAAAAAACGCGTTTTTGCCAACGTTTTAGACAGGTTAAAATAACTACATGCAGAAAGCCGACAACTCGGATTATCAAATTAAACGTTTTTTACAGTATTTAAAGGCGTACAAAGTTCCATTCGTTTTTGCCATTATCGGTATGATTGGCTATTCCGCGGTAGATACGTTTGTATTCTCTCAGCTTCAGCCGATGATTGACGAATCTCTTGGGAAAAACGACCACGACTATCTTCGTTTAGCAGCCTTCGCAATTGTACCGCTGTTTTTATTGCGTGGTGTGTTCAATTTTCTAGGCAGCTATACGCTGAGTTGGATTGGTGCACAAGTTGTGATGCGCATGCGCCAGCAGTTGTTTGAAAAATATATTCATTTACCAGTGTCTTTTCACGATCATCACGCGGTGGGTGGCTTAATAAGCAAGGTTACGTACGATACTGAGCAAGTGGCTAACGCTTCTGGTAAAGCGCTGCTTACTTTAGTGAGAGAGGGAGCGTTAGTAATAGGACTTCTTTGCGTCATGTTTTATTACTCGTGGCAACTATCGCTAATTTTTCTTCTCATTGGCCCGGTGGTTGCGATTATCGTGTCTATTGTTAGTAAACGGTTCCGCGTTGTTAGCAAAAATATTCAGCAATCTATGGGAAACCTTACCTCTTCGGTAGAGCAGGCAGTAAAAGGTCATAAAGTTGTGATCATGTTTGGCGGTCAGGACATAGAGCAAGAGCGCTTTAAACAGAAAAACAACCATAATCGCCAGCAGTCAATGAAGCTCAACGTCACGTCTATTTTAAGTGTGTCATCTATTCAAGTTATCGCATCCATAGCGCTTGCCGTTGTTTTATTCATTGCCAGTACACCTGGCATGCTAGAAAAGCTTACCGCTGGTGTTTTTATTAATGTCGTGTTCTGTATGGTTATGCTGCTTAAGCCTCTTAAACAATTGACCACTATTAATAATCAATTTCAAAAGGGAATGGCTGCGTGCGCTAGTATTTTCGAAATCCTGGATGAAGCGGATGAAGAAGACAAAGGTGAAACCAAAATCAAGCGAGCTACGGGCAAAATAGAGTTTGATGACGTTACCTTTTACTACCCAGGAAAGCAGACGCCAGCATTAACCAATGTAAGCTTCACCGCCAACCCTGGGCAGTCCATTGCACTAGTAGGGCGTTCAGGAAGCGGGAAATCTACCATATCTTCTTTGCTTACTCGTTTTTATGTTCCGCAAAAAGGGCAAATTCGGCTAGATGATGTTGGGCTTAACGACATCGATTTGAAAGATCTGCGCGCTCAGTTTGCAGTGGTATCTCAAAACGTCACGCTGTTTAATGACTCTATCGCCAACAATATAGCTTATGGCGCTCGACAGAATGTTTCGCGGAAAGAGATAGAAAATGCAGCTAAAATTGCGCATGTTGAGGAATTCCTGGCAAACCTTCCTGATGGTTTAGATACTGTTATTGGGGAGAATGGCCTTATGCTCTCTGGTGGTCAACGCCAGCGCATAGCGATTGCTCGCGCCATACTTGCAGACGCACCTATACTTATCTTAGATGAAGCCACATCAGCCCTTGATACAGAGTCGGAACGTTTAATCCAAGACGCATTAGAAACATTGCAAAAACGATGCACCAGCATCGTAGTAGCACACCGGTTGTCTACAATTGAAAATGCAGATTGCATTATGGTGGTAGAACAAGGTGAGATTATTGAAAAGGGTAAACACGACGCGTTGCTTGAAAAAGGCGGTCATTACGCACAACTTCATGCACTGCAGTTTGGTGAGACAAAGTGAGCCAAAGGCAAAACGCTACCCTTCACGATAAGTGGTATTTTGGTCACGGGTTTGTTTGGGTTTTTGCTCCGCTCGCTTTGCTATTTTACTTCGTATCCGCTATTCGACGACTGCTATTTAAAATAGGGATAAAAAAAGCATTTAAAGCTAAGGTACCCGTCATCGTAGTGGGCAATATATCTGTTGGCGGCAATGGCAAAACCCCAGTAGTTTTAGCATTGGCGACTTACTATCAAGCGCAAGGCCTAAAGGTAGGTATTTTAAGTCGCGGCTACGGCGCTAATTCACCCTTATACCCAAGGTTAGTGAAAGGTGACGACGACGCGTCTGAAGTAGGCGATGAACCCAGATTACTGGCAATTCGCAGCCAGAGTGATGTAGTTATTGATCCCGTGCGGGCGAGGGGAGCTGCCTACTTAACGAATGAATTAGAGTGTGAACTGATAATTTGCGATGATGGATTGCAGCATTATGCGCTCCATCGAGATGTTGAAATTGTAGTCATGGATGATAGAAAGGTAGGTAGCGGATATTTGCTCCCAATGGGACCAC
>Ga0115005_10000588_pt1 | contig 28187 bp, 21 predicted proteins | sample ArcOceMetagenome_FD_87163 | JGI IMG/M metagenome (GOLD analysis project Ga0115005, IMG submission 87163) | Marine eukaryotic phytoplankton communities from Arctic Ocean - Arctic Ocean - Greenland ARC118M Metagenome | ecosystem: Environmental > Aquatic > Marine > Oceanic | place: Arctic Ocean...
ACATCCATTCGTGTTCCTCTAGTATTGTCAGAGTTTGTGCGATTTCATTGTCAAGAAATAGCGGACTCTGATTATTTGACATACGTGTGGGTTGAGATCTGTTGAGATGTTCAATTTTATTCAATTTTATTAAACAAATATTTTTAATGATTTTATTCAAATTCGCTTCAAACCCAAATGATGGGAATTTCAAGATCTAAACCTGTTCAATTCTTTTTCAAAGGAAAGGACAAAATTACAGCATGCATTGGCGGCGGCAGAAAACAAAGACCCACATCTCTCAAAAGAAAGATCGTCATTTCTTACAGATAAAGAATCTCTTGAAGAGATCAATCGGTTAATTGAATTTGAAGAAAGGTATAACAGTAGATATCGCTTCCACATAAATGTTGATCTATCTAGAGTTATACTTCACGCGAGCATATGGACCTGCATCTTGAATCTGCAATGAAATCATATTTTCAAATACAAATACGTGTACCTGTACCAGGTATTGATCATTTTAAATCAGTACTCAAATCTTAACTCTACGTGTACCTACATATCGTTACATATCATCATTCTTCAAATTTCGTGCGCCACACTCAGAACCACCTCGCTATTCTCTATCCTTTCACAAACTGCATTGCGAAAAATTAGACAAAATAATCACAGACAACAAGTACGTGCACTCATATTAACGAACATTGTCAGATCATTTTCCAAAAGTGCTTCAATAGAAATACGTTCTGGAAGGAACATTTCTTGATCTTATTTCTTTACTCTTCATATTCGTCTTCATAATCTTCATCGCTTTCCTCATCTTCCTCTTCCAACCAGTTGAACCAGTCCATTGATTGAATAATTGCTTTCCCCTTTCCTTCCTCTCGTTCAGGGGATTCATTATCCTTCCACTCAACAAATGCATCCTCGTCGGCAAGGTCAAACTTGTACATGTTACGGAACATTGCTTGAATCAGGCCTTCATTGTTAATCTTAGGGAACCCAATCTCATTACAAAATCTTTGAATAGCAAACAAAATTTCCATCATGGCACTCAAATTTTCACTAACCAACGAGGCAAGGGCTGCTCCAAAATTAGCTTGCTCTGCCCAAGGACAGTCGGGACTAGGATCACCCCTTTGCTTGCTAATGAGCAAGTGATAAACCAACTTCTCAACGGATGGTAGTATAGCTCCTTGAGTTGCACACCATTCTTTCAGTTCAGCTCCAGACTTTCCACCACTAATGAATTCATCAAGTAAATCACTTTCAACCTCAGCTGCCTCCTTAGCCTTTTCAGCTGTAGCAGCTTTTTCAGCAAGCTTCTTAGCGGCAGCTTCTTCGGCAGCCTTTTGTTCAGCCAATTTCGTCTCTTCTTCCTCGCGCCTCTTCTTTTCGATTCTAGCTTTTGCAGCTTCCTCATCTTCACCGGGAAGAGCAAGAGGTGCTTCCACAGAAGGAAGTACAGGCTCCTCGGCCTTTTTCGGTTGTAGATGACTTGGGAGCTCAGGCTTGACAAAGGTGGTCGTTTGCCTGTCCTTCATCGATGATGGAAAGGCATTCTCACCTTGTCCACGACCCATTCTGCTGCCTCCAAATCTCCCACCGGCCTGTCCTCCGCGATCATCTCCGTATCTTCCGCCACCTTGTCCTTCACGATCATCTCCGTATCTTCCGCCACCTTGTTCTTCACGACCCATTCTTCCCCCAAAACTCCCACCGGCCTGACCTCCGCCACCTTGTCCTCCGCGATCATCTCCATATCTTCCGCCACCTTGTCCTCCGCGATCATCTCCATATTGACGCTGTCTATCATCGTGGCGTTCTTCTCTTTCTCTCATCTCTCTTTCCCTATCAACTTCATGACTAGCAGCAGCAGCAGCAAATCTTGAGTTTGTTGGCACAAGGGGAGGTCCCTCCATGTCTCGGGGAGGTCCTCTCATCGCACGACGCTCTTCCCTCTCTTTCGTTTCGGCCTCCCTTTCAACCTCCATCTCTGCAGCTGCGGCAGCGAATCTCGAGTTTTGAACAAGAGGAGGAGGACCTCTTGGATCATTATCATCATCGAAACGATTCTGTCTGGGCCCCCTGGTTCGATCCTCTGGGCGCACATAGTCCTCATCAGCCTCAATGGCCTTGCTAAATCGGGAGTTTTGAGTTGGTGGAGGTGCAGAGAAACGATCGCCAGAGGATCTCTCTGCCCTCCTTTCTTCCCGTTCACGACCTTTCTCTCTCTCCTCATCAGCAAGTTTGGCAAATCTTTCATTTACTACTGGTGGGGGACCTCTGCGAGATCTAAATCCATCTCTATCTCCACCGCGTTCACGATCCTACAAATGGAGTAAAGTCAGTCTTTAATTCAGGTAACCACTTGAACATGTGCTTGAATAATACAAAACTTACATCTCTTCTTCCAGATATACCACTAGTAGCTGCTGGAGCCTCCCCAAAAAGTGCTGCACGGGAGTTAATAACCTTTGGCTCACGTTTCTTCTTTTCACGTCTCTCCTTCTTCTCTGTTTTTTCTTCGGTTGTACCTTCCTGAGCGTCAGTGTTTGTTGTTGTTATTTCATCACCAGTACTTGATTCTGTCGTTTGTTTCTCTTCGACTTCTTTTGACAAATCTTCTGTTTCTTTAGCCTCGGTCTCATCCTCAGCCTTTGCGACTTCATTCTCCTTTTGGTCCTTTTCCGCGCGTTCCTTTGCCTTCAAGTCTAACGCAGCTAGTCTAGCAGCAGTATCCGCTGCGGTTGCATTACCAAAAGGATTCGATCTTGGCTTTGGCTTTGGCTTAGGCTTGGCTGTATCAGGTTTAGGAACAGTGATCTCTTCCTTTTTTTCAACTGGAATGGTGCGTTTAGCCAAGTTAAATCTAGGGCGTTCGGCTGGAGCTTTATCCACACCTCTGTCGCCTCCCCGATCACTTCCAAACCCTCCTCTATCGCCACGATCTCCTCCATCACCGTACCCCCCACGAGATCCTCCACGATCACCGTAACCTCCTCTAGATCCGTATCCTCCCCTACTATCACCTCCTCCCCTACTATCACCACGATCGTTGTCATATCGGTCACCACCTCTATCTCCATACCCCCCACGAGAACCATATCCTCCTCTATCTCCGTATCCACCGCGATCTCCACCACGATCTCCACCGCGATCTCCACCACGATCTCCACCGCGATTTCCACCAAAACCCCCACCTCCACCACCGCCTCTCCAATTATTATCCCCATCACCACGTCCTACATTATCATCTTCACCCCTTCCACCACTTTCTCCACCTCTTTCTCCGCCAAAACCTCCTCCTCCTCCTCCTCCAAAGCCACGATCCCCGTCCCCATCTCTTCCATAACCACCTCCAGAAGGACGGCCGCTGTTTCTCTGAAAGCGCCCATCATCTCCTTCAGATCTTTGTTTGGGGCGATCCGGGAGCCCTCCCAACCCACTGGTAGAGGGTGCGTCATTTCCTAGGAATTCACCTAGCCCTAATTTGGTTCCTTTGGTTCTTCCCATTTTGGTTTATTCTATTGTTGTTGAATTTGATTTCAATTGTTTACAATTGATCTGGGATTAAATTCTACCTGTCGTACAGTGCTTTTGATTAAAAGGCTGATCGAACGTATGGATCGAAGCTATCTTTTGTTTCCTGCCGGTATGATACTGTATGATCCACCTAACAGCTGTCCAATGCCGATGTTGACTGTCGTCGGAGGTTTTCTTCCTCTTGTTGCTTGGCGCGCAGTTGAAGTTGATTTGGCAGGAAGAGATAGAGTGCGTTTGAAAAATGGGTGGATGCAGGTTGAGGGGGGGGGGGAGTGAACATTGTTTTTGTTTGTCCCCAGACATTTTTTGGTGATTGGATGAAGAATGAAGACTGGAGAAAAATCCTAATCATAGCAAGATAGGTAAACATACTCGTAGTTTCGACAAGCCACTGACCACTGACTGCATTACAATCCTTAATCATTACCATGAAGCTCATTCTTGCTTCAAAATTCCTATCGTTTGTTGTTGCAGCAAGTCCACTGTCATGCTGTGCCTTCCAACCTTCAGGAAGTAATCCCAAAACCATCACATCATCCATCCCATCCTCTCGCGCCTTTTTCACAAAATCTTCTAGTAGAACTCATCTTTACTCCACTGTCGAAGATGCTACCACTAAGCGAGCAATTTCACTTTATAACTCTCTCACACGAACCAAGGAACCATTCGTCCCGATCCTATCTGATAAGGTATCCATGTACACATGTGGGCCAACCGTATACGACTATGCTCACGTTGGAAACTTTCGCGCTTTCCTAACTTACGACGTGCTCAAGCGAGCCCTCACCTACTTTGGACACAATGTTGATCACATTTGCAATTTGACTGATGTCGATGATAAAATTATCGCCAGGTGTACAAGGGAGGACATGAGTTTACTCGATTTGACGAGAAAATTTGAGGGGAAATTTATGGATGATTTGATGGCGCTGAATATAGTTCCTGCGAGGGAATATCCTAGGGCTACAGAACATATTGACGAAATGGTTGGCTTGATCCAAGAGTTGGAGGCAAAGGGATTAGCTTATCAGAGTGAAGAGGGGAGTTGGTATTTTAATGTTGCAGCGAAGGAGGGATACGGTCAACAGTTGGTCAATCTTGATGTGGGAAACATGAAGAAAGGTGCCAGTGGTGAGGCTGGGGCTCAGAGAACAACAGAGGATAGCGAAGCCGATGCAGACGCTGATGAATACGATGTTGATAAAGTTGGTGCACGAGATTTTGCACTGTGGAAAGCCTACAAACCTAAATTTGACAGAGAAGATGCTACTTGGGATACCGAAATTGGGAATGGAAGACCTGGATGGCATTTGGAATGCTCTGCCATGGCTAGAAAATACCTTGGGGATTCCATCGATATTCACTGTGGTGGAATTGATCTCCAATTTCCTCACCACGAAAATGAAATCGCTCAATCGGAGGGTGCGACAGGTGAAAAATTCTGTAATTGCTGGTTGCACAACGGATTCGTTAATATCGGAGATGAAAAGATGAGCAAATCAAAAGGGAATTTCCTCACTTTGAGAACGGCTTGCTCTACGAGTGATGATGTCCGTGCTTATAGATATTTAGTAGTCAGCAGTCAATACAGAAATCCATTGAGTTTCACGGAAGCGGCACTGGGTGCTGCAAAGGGTGCCCTGAAGAGGATGGACAGTGTTATGAAACAGCTTGATGAGGCCCTCAAGGATGTCGAAATTAATGCATTCAAAGGAGAAGAAAGCGCTATTTCTGTTACGGTTGATAAAGAACTGAGTAATTTTGAAACTGCACTGGCTGACGACTTGAGTATGCCCCGTGGTGCTGCGTCTCTCTTTGGAGTCGTGAAGTCTGCAGAGACAGAGTTCAAGAGATATAAGAAAGAACAGAAGGATGCAGATTCAGATGACGGCGTCAAGGTCACACTCGATTTGAATGGCCTCGTCGCAGTGAGGGAAGCTATTCTTCAGATGGATAAGGTTTTCGGAATTTTCTACGAGGTTCCAAAGGAGAAAAATGACGATGGATCCGAAATAACAGAGGAGATAACAAACGACGCAATACCCGAGGAGGTAATGGAGCTCGTTCAATCGCGAACGGCAGCAAAGGACGCGAAGGATTGGGACGCTGCTGATTCATTTAGAAGTCAGATCACCGAGCTTGGTTTCGCAGTGAAAGACATGAAGGGCGGTGATCCTATCGTCACTCGCATATGAACATGTAAACACTATTAAATCTAGTTTTTCCACTTTACAATATGCTCTGTCTAAAATAAATACTGCATATATCAGTGCGGAATAATTGAAATCTTGTATGATCGCTTTCTTCATCATGTGACGCCAGAGTATATCAAGTGTTATGCTTCTCTAGTTCTTTTCAACGCACGTTCCTTCCTGGACATTGGTTTTTCGATAAGCTCTCCAAGCTTTCTGTAGCGCTTTGATGAGAAATTGACAGCGTCACGGAACTCTTTCGACACTCTTGTATATGTCAAATATACAATAGGGCGTGTTTCACGACTATTATTGCCCAAACCTCGATGGCCAAGACGATAGTCGAAGATTACAGGGCAACCGGCTGGTGCCAGTGGTGAATCGATCAAATCTTTGTTGTAATCCTCAAACCCCAAATAGTGTGTACCGATACAAAACTCAGTCGGTCCATTCTTTTCATGCAGATCAACCAATGGTATAAACACATTTATCGCATGACACGGCTTTTGGTACTTCTTATTCAAGTGCACACCATCTTGATGGTAGATCTGCGTCTCTGCCCCGGGTGTAGAGAGAAAGGCTCCTTTGTGCACAAGAGCTGCATCGTCTCCAAGAATCTTCTTCACAATGGGCATCCAAGCTGCCTTTGTCAGATCTGTCAAAAAGCTAAATTCAGGTTTATCGAATGCTTCAAGCGTCATATCGAAGCGTCCCCTTCCTCGTTCCCGGAACACATCGAAGCCATCTGCTAGTTCTGAATACAACGCTTTTGCTTTGACAGTATACATGACCTTTTCATAGTGATCCATGATAGCATTGTAGCACATATCAATCTGTTTCGAAGTTAATCGGAAGTGAGTAGAAGGAACAAAGCCATGTTGTGTTCCCATCTTGATACTCTTCGCTTTGATGATCTCTTTCTTTGTAACATCAGTTGTTGATTCATTAGCTTGTTCCAGACTTGGAATCACTAACTTAGTTCCCCCTACCTCTTTAGTTTCATCCGTACCACCTGACTCAACAGAATGCTCCTTCCTATCATCTGATACCTTAGTATCTTTGCAATTGTCAATGCCGATGATTTGGTTTACATTTGGCACCCCAGGATCATTATCGCCACTATCACACTGGGTTTGTTGAGTCTTTGACAACTCTTCCCCAACATCTTTCGAATTCTCTCCGGATTGACAATTCGAATTCAAATTATGTTGGTCATTCTCACTGTCATTTTGTTGATTACTTCCCTCTGCAACATTGTGACCGTTGCTAGAAATTTGCGAAGTGTTCTTTATTTCTTCGGATACTTCATCACGATCATGATCATCATCAATATTATTGTTTGGCTGATTATCATTCTTGACAACTTCATCCCGTTGCTTCAAATATAAAACCCTTTCTTCAATCCAGCCCTCTTCCTGTCCGACAACCCAAAGGCCATCTCTCAAAAATCTCCAGTAACCCGCTTCTAGAGCCAACTTCCTCGTAGGCTTGACAGGTCTCAAAAGAGCACCTCTAGATCCAATTCCGTGCATTACGCGATCAATCAACTTATCCCTATCCAATAGCATCAGGCTATGTTGCACAGCTGCATTTCGCGATCGAAATGTCACCAGGTCAGGACTAATCCATTTACGATCAATAGATGGAATCACATAATTCGAATCATTGGATGCTACGGTGGACAACACTGTCACCTCCCGTTCCATCAACTGATTGATGTAGTCCTCATCATCAGTGAGATAACCCTCTTCCATTTCCATAGCATTGAATTCTTCCTGGACAGATTTGAGCAATCCATGATTTGTATCAATCTCATCAATATTATTCAATATGTTTGGGAGAGCAGCAAGCTCCAAATGATATTTGTTCCAAACAAATAATGGCGAACTGGACATTTTCCCCTTTTTAATATTCTTTTTCACTTCATATACATCATCATTGTAATTACTTGAAGAAGCGCACGCCCCTTGTTCATCCGCCAGAGACACGTGGCAGAACCATGGCCTAGCGCCATGAGAAGGCAATGCCCTCGCTTCCTTTTTAGAAATGGCCTTTGTGGCATTCAAATAAATCTTGGCCCGATTCAAATGGCTAGGGATCTGAATGAGTTGACTCTTTTCTGCTTTGGTAGGACGATATTTTTTCTTGGAGGCGTTCTGAATTTGGGTAGCGGTGGCTGTTTGCACGTAGACTTCGGTGTCTGAAATGTCGACGATGGTTTTGATTTTAGACTTTACTACGTAGCTGTTCCCTTGCTTTGTTTTACGAACATTCATCGTTCCAGACGCTTGAAATGTTCTAATCTCATTTTTGACAGGGATTTCAATGGGAACTTTTGTCTTTGACTTTGAGTTGATTTTTGCATTTGCATTGACTTCTTGTTGTTTCTTCGTTTTTTTCTTTGGAGGAGGATCGGGTACTTCATCTTCAAGTCTCTGCGGTTTCGTTCTTACTCGCTTCGCGGGCAGCATGGAAGCTCGCTTGGTGGAAGCATTGTTGGTCATTTTAGTTATTTCTTTCCGCTCTTCTAGATTTTCATTATCGAACCGTTGCGGCTTTCTCCTCTCTCTCTTAGATCTCATGATTGCAGTGGCAATTGAAAAGGTTCCCAGTGGCAGCTTCTTTCGTATTTGAATTTCTCGAACAACGACAGGATTTTTTCAGGAAAAAGTGTGTCGCACAGTTTGGAGATGGCAAAACGCTTATTGTTGCGTGGAATAGTAATTGATAGAAATATAACCAGGTAGAGGCGGGGATGTCACCTTCTGGTATGGGTGAAATATGATGAACAGCCAACAGCAAACAACAAACAACAATGCCAAATTGTTCCTGGATGGAGCTATTGAAGTTTTCAATTCATGAAGGAGGCCAGTATGATACTACTAGTAGGTACATACGGTATGTATCAAGCAGGCAGGCGTGATCGATCGACCTTCAGAAAGTTGGCACTTTCTTTGAGAGCAAAAGAAAGAAAGAGAGAGAGAGAGAGAGAACCGAGGAGACCGAGCCAAAAAAGCAAAGCCAAACTGCGATGCGCTTTTGCATGCATTTTGAATTTCTTCCAAAATGTTTTTGTTCTATCGAAAGAAAACGTCGTCATTGAAGCAGAAGAAACATTTTGAGGATTTTTTATTTGCTGGAGGAAGCAGCAAGGAACGGTAGATCAGCGAAAACTGTGTGGTTTTTTAGAGCAATGCTACTGTAATGTAATGCGCCACCAACCAACCACCAGCTGTAAATTTTGTGAAAATGTTCCAGCAGATCATGGACTTCTTGACATGATTGCAAATTCTTGAGAAGATTGAAGGATATATTAAGCTATTCATAAAAATGTTTGTTTACGTCCGATAGATAGTACGTTGACGTGTGTGTAGTCTAATCATAGGTTTGAATTATAACTTCCCATCGCCAAGTAATTTCAAATTGTGACAATTTTGTAAAATTATGTTCATTCAAAGGATCTGTTTCCAGCGTTGGATTCTTACACTGTTTGCTTTGCATCATTGGACAATCTACATCAGTATTTTCAATTTGTACTTTTAAAAGTGCTTTTATTGTATGAACAAAATGCCACCCAGAAAGTGCAGTACCAGATCCCAATTTTCTATTCGGTTACATCATCACTCTCATCTGCCAACGAATCTATCAAATTACCACCAAGATCCTGAGAGTCATGTAGTCCTACCATCATATTGAAGTGATCACGACAGCGCAAAAAACCAACTCCTCCTGGCTGATAGATACGATGATTCGCGCGGAGTCTTGCACGGCGAAGTAAAACTGACAATCTTGCAACTTTCTTCAGTTGTCTAACCCGGCTTTGAAGAAAATGCCCTTGCATCTTCCCTATTTTTTGGGAGAAATAGCTCGACTCTTTTGATCCATTATCTTTCACAGTATCGTGGCAGATCTTTTCTATCAAATTATCATTCCCCGTAATAGAAACCTTACAGTCGTTTCTGAGACGGCCCATATTAGGCGGAAGAGAATATATGGAAGGACAATTGATTAATTGAAACTCCACCATTGTATTCATTTCAGAAATAATGTCAGGGATACAGTCTAAATTGCAATTGCTTTCAAGGCGAAGACAAGACAGCACACGACCGAGATATTTCATTGAGGTCGGTAGCCTTCTTAAATGATGACACGAAGTTATGTTCAATACCAAACCCATCGATGGTGTGTTTCCAATGGCTTTCATTGCTTCTTCCCAATCACGATCGGATGCGATACACAATCCACAATTATTTATTCTCAACGCCTGGAGGCTAGTTTGGCGTGGGATATCTGACAGGGAAGAAAGAGAAGTCAAGTTGTGACAGTCTCTCACAGAAAGCGAAGTTAATGATAAAAATTGCCGCACTGTAGAACTCAAGGATATCAAGCCATGGCATTTGTAGAAAGTGCACTGTGTGATTCCTGAAAACACTCGTCCAATATTGTCGGGAAGGTGGCTGAATTCATAGTCAACAAAGTGCAGTCCCCTAACACAGGGGATCAATAAATCAAAGCCATCTACGTCAGATGCCCTTGCCAATATTTTATGCATTTCATCAAAAATCTGCGTGAGGACTTCAGCACTCGAGGTGATGTAAATGCAGCAAGCGGCGTTTCCAGGTAGATGACAATTGCCTATTTTCTTTCCATAAAAAATGAGAAGATAGGATTTCGTAGACTTCTGCAATTTCAAATGGTTTTTTTATAATAAATAAATGCATGAGAAGAATGTTTTGTTCTCTTTTCTGGTCTCGGTCGAATTGTATGAAAGTGCGTGACTCACCTTAAGGATCGATTCGGCAAGGTCATGAAGAGAAAGCTCCTGTTCACTCTGGACTCCACCACGGTCAGCTACCGGTACGTTTACGTGTTCTATCCCAATTCCAGAAGGCATCTTCTCAGATGCAAATTGAAAAATTAATAAACAAGTTGTCGTGTTTCTAAAATATCTGTGTCTTCACAAGGATGTCAATACTTGGAAGAAACACTAGTTCTGTGTTGCAGTAGGGTTGCAGTAAATCAAATTTCTGAAGGAAGAAGAGAAAGAATTTGGTTCACTTCGATTGATTGAGATTTGTCACCTCTTCAAAGAATTGTCGTTTTTTTTTAATTGCGCGCCACGCGAGAGTACCTACCTAAGAGGGTAGATTAGACAAAGACGGAGGAAAGGAAAAGCGGCCAGCAGATGGGTGAATGATGATGCGATACTTCCACAAACAGCAGGACGAAGAAGCACCCCAAAGCTCGGCAAGGAAATCTGTCAGATTCACATGATAAATCAAACATTCCCTTAATTAATTTGGCATAGGAAGGTTTCATTCTGATCACATAGCTTCTCAAATCTTTCACGAAATGGCCATTAATATAAGGAAAAGAAACACATTCAACCCGATACCTTTGCTACTATTTATGTGTTGCTGCGATCTAGCTGTATCCCTAGCCTTCAATAATGTAAGGTCCTTGGATTCCAGCAGAACAATGCTCTCGTCGAACTTTCGTCTTCGCTCTCTGGCCGAGGATAGTAACCAAGTAGGAGAAGCACCGTTGACGACCCAAGAACGAATCCTAAAAGAAATCCTCGACATTGAGCCTGAAACACAATCCCAAAAAGAAGAACGTTTCAGGCAACGAAAAGAATTGCTCAACAAATCTCAGAATGAAAAGAAGAAGAATATAGCCGTAGCTGTGTTGGCATTTTTGGCTGCAATTCTTAATTACGGATGGCAGTATACACACCCCATCACATCGCTAAGTTTGTTGACTGAAATGCAGAATAATAGCGCTGAATTGAATGTCATTGGAAATAATGGTAAACCAACAGTCGTGGATTTTTGGGCGCCGTGGTGTGAGAACTGTAAATCGTTTGCGCCAACTTTGGCGGTTGTCGAAAAGGAATATGAGGGTAGGTTTAATTTTGTAATGGTCGATGGTGACAAAGGCGAGAACTGGCCTATCATCGAGAGATTTGGCGTAGACGCAATTCCTCACCTGGCGATGGTTGGAAGTGATGGGTTTCTAGAAACTGCTTTGATAGGGCCAATTCCAAGGAATGTTTTGAAAGCAGATATGGACGTTATGTTGGAAAATGCAGAAAGAAACAATAAAGACGGCGTGGGAAAGCAGATTCTCCCTTACACTATGTTTGATGCTTTTCGCAGTAAGCCAGAAATGAGACAACTGAATTTCCCTGCAGAAGGAACTCCAATTAGGTTAGATTAGGGAAACATAATTAAGCAAGCTGTTTCGTACGTTGGGCTTACAGCAAAGCAGCTCATATATTGAATATGCTCCGACGCTCAAATTGTCATGTTCGTGTGTAAAATATATTTGTAAATATGCTTTGACCAGTATTGTTGCGGTTTGCACTATGCCTTGGATCAAGTTAGTTCTAGCTACAGTAGGAATGAACGAAGGATGTATTAATAAATTAATATAAAAGCAAAATTGATTTTTTCACAATTTCAAATTACATTACGTGTACACGTACACGTAGTTAGTTTGGCTCTGCATTCTTTCTGATGATATTCCAAGTATCAAGCAGATCTATAATAAATGTGTACATCACATTGGAACTATTTAGCATGAATCAGTCAGTACAGTCTAGTAGTACAAGTACTCGTACCGGTATCATACTACATTGATTGGGCAAATTTAAGTGCAAATTCTGATTTTTCCAGGATTTCGAAAAAACTTGACAACATACAAAAAGAAAGAGGAGTGGGAAGAAGAGTGCACGCACCGCACAGACTGACTGACTCACTAACAGCCTACATGTATCTTCACTTAAGTAACATTCAGAAATTACGACATTGCCATAGCAACTGACCACTACTACGCTCTACTACGTATTCTCGTACGTGCCCACGTCTATTCTAATCCCTATCCAGATAAGGATACGGGGGGGTCACAAACCGAAACAATGACGTTTGTTTATGAGGTTTATGGCGTGAGAGATCTTCAACCAAATAACACACTCGAACTTCCACAATCGCAATATATCCAAACAGAGGAATCCAACGCTCAGTTTACCCCCTTGTACCATCTTTGAATAGATCATATATAGATCCATCAACTGTAAGACAAGCACAAAAACATGAAGCTATTTAATGCTGCAGCTGTTCTGCTTGCCACACCACTGGTACGTTGAGGAATCTTGATAAATTTATTTTCAGATAGCAAAGAATTTAATGTTGAAAAAGGCAACATAACGATACCGTCAATGGAAACACAATACAATATCATGAAATACCCAATGAAATGTTTCTGTTGATGTGTTCTTATTTGGAATGGTCCAAATGCAATTATTTCGAGATTCTAACATCACTGTTGAACTTCTTTCCAATTTCCTGTTGCCTCGATAATCCTACGTAATCCTACGTACCAAACATACTGGCGACCTTCAACAACCGGGTCCATTAAAAAATTGTAATTTTACATAGGCAACTGCATTTACAACGCCATCCTTGAGCACCAATCATGCTGCAAAGTCATCACTTAATATGGCGGATGGGCCACCTTATTCTGGACCAAGCACAAAGCCACTCCTTGATGCTATTGAGTATCCCCAAGATATGAAAGGATTGTCTATCCGAGAACTCAAGCAGGTATGTATTAATTCTTCACAATCACATGTGTGTGTTATTATCTCCTCATCAACCTGCTCACTATGAAAATTTCGTCTAGCTTTCACACGAACTTCGGTGGGAAGTACTTGAGGCCGTATCAAAGACCGGAGGACACCTGAGTTCTTCTCTCGGAGTTGTTGAGCTCACAGTTGCTCTTCATTACGTGTTTGATATGCCTACTGATCAAATTATTTGGGATGTCGCTCATCAGTGCTACCCTCACAAAATGCTCACGGGAAGAAGACACCAATTTTCAACTTTGAGACAAATGGGAGGTATCTCAGGATTCTGTAAGAGAAAAGAGAGTAAATACGATTCATTCGGTGCAGGTCACTCCTCAACGAGTATCTCTGTCGCTCAGGGAATGAGTATTGGAAAGTCTATGCTTAATAAAAGAACAAACAATTGTATTGCAGTTATTGGAGATGGAGCTATCACCGGAGGTATGGCTTATGAGGCAATGAATAGTTCAGGATACTTGCAGAATAGAATGATTGTAGTGCTCAATGACAACGGACAAGTCAGTCTTCCCACTGGTACCCCTAGTGCTGGAGGAACTGTGCCAGCTTCCCAGCTGTCTGCGTACACATCGAACTTGCTCGTATCTAAGCCGTTCCAAGATTTCCGTGACTTTGCTAAGAGCTTCAACAGTCTCCTTCCTGAGAATATTCAAGATGTAAATAAGCGTTTTGATGAGTATGCTCGTGGAATTATCAGTGGAGGAACTCTTTTTGAGGAACTTGGATTTTATTACGTTGGTCCCATCGACGGCCACGACTTGGATAACATGGTCCCAATTATGGAGAAGCTTCGTGACAGTGATAACAACAAACCCATATTGCTTCATGTAAAGACAAATAAAGGTCAAGGATACCCCCCTGCCGAATCAGCCTCTGATAAAATGCACGGAGTTGGTAAATTCGATCTCGCCACCGGAGTGCAACAGAAGAAAAAGGCTGCGACACCCAGCTTAACTTCTGTGTTTGCTGACTCTCTAATTGAAGCTGCCACTGAAGACCGCGCTGTCGTTGGAATCACAGCTGCCATGCCTGGAGGAACCGGAATGGACATCTTTGGAAGACGTTTTCCCAAACGCACTTTTGATGTAGGTATCGCAGAGCAACACGCTGTCACGATGGCCGCGGGTATGGCCTGTGAGGGATTGAAACCTTTTGTTTCCATTTATTCCACATTTATGCAGCGTGCGTATGATCAAGTTATTCATGATGTTGCCGTTCAGAACTTGCCTGTAAGACTCATCATGGACAGAGCTGGAGTTGTTGGAAATGATGGCCCTACTCATCACGGATGTTATGATTTGGCATACATGGGAGCCATTCCTAATCGCACCGTCATGGCGCCCAGTGATGAGATCGAGATAAGAAATATGAGGAAAGCTTGCCATGATTTCAACGATGGTCCTACTGTACTTCGATACCCAAGAGGTAATGGATATGGGGCGGAGAAACTGCAAAATCTCTTTGGATACGAGCTAGAGAATGGAGAAATTCCAACCAAAGGTAAGAAGATTTGTTTCATCTCATTTAATGTCGGAGTGGCTTTTGGAACTTGACCAGACTAAACCAATTTTGCCATGAACCTTCTTCAAATTTAGGAGTCGCAGTTGAGATTGGAAAAGGAAGAACAATTCGCCGCCCTGGTGGAATTGGAGTGAACGGAGATAAAAACACACGTGGAAAATCGCGAGAGGATCGCGTGGCAATCCTTTCATTGGGAACTCGCTTGCATGATTCACTCATTGCAGCACAGACAGTAGAAGACGAGAACGCCTCCATCGGAGTAACAGTTGCTGATGGAAGATTCATGAAACCTCTCGATGAAGATTTAATTCGTGAGCTTGTAGATGAAAACTCTATCTTGATAACTATTGAGGAGGGAAGTATTGGTGGATTCGGAGATCATGTTTTGCACTTTTTGTCAAGAGATGGTGCACTCGACGATGGAAACTTGAAGTTCAGGCCCATGGTCCTACCCGATGAATTATTCGAGGCTGGTACTCAGCAGGAGCAGTATGACATCGCTGGAATAAATCACCAGCACATTACAGAACTAATTCAAAAGCTCACCATGAAGACAATGAAGGTTCCTGTATTTGAAGAACAAGCTACCGAGCAGGAGCAGGCATAAGTTTCGTCGGTTTTGGTGAAATAATTTAAAGATATATTTATAAAGTAGACTGTGACTGCCTTCATAAGTAGCTCCCCTTACTTTATTTGAATTCCATAGATTTAGCGATTTGATTTTGCTAATACTGTATGTATACTCATGCTATTCATGAATTACAATTAGATTTATTAATTTGGAGCTTTTGCCAATGCTGCAATTGCTCCTCAATGAAAACTAGAAGGCGAGTGAGATTTGGAAGATGCACAAACAGTTCTTGTACCTAGAGAATCAAATCGTCGTTGGCAATCACCCCACGTGAAAATAAACCAAGTGCCTTTGTTCTTCCCAAAGTATTTCGGAGAAAACACGTGTATATGTAAAACTATAAGATACATCATTTCCTGACTACTCGTAGCGCAGGCGAGCAGGCAGTGCGTGCTAGTGTGCTAGTTCTGACCTCCTACGGGAATAAACCAACACAAATAAAATCAACGTGTATCTTATGTAAATAGACATATCCAAACATGAATTGATTGATTAGAAAAAAACTCATTCAGGTAATTAGAAATACATTTGGACATTCAACAGTGTACTCAACTCATGCGAACATGTATGAAAACTACAGACTTGTATGTACTTTTGATTTCCAAAACAATCCGCAAAAAATGTTTCATGCCAACCCTCCTTCCCTTTCCTTTCCTTTCATTTCCTTCACTTTCCTTGTGGACCCATTCTCAATTTCTCATTTTTTTGTGGAACGTGCTAGAAATCTACGCATTTTCAATACCAATGATCCTGTAGAAAGTTGCCCTCCTCCAAGTGAAAGTTTTTCGCTTTTCAAAACGGTCGGCAACACATGTATCCACAAAAGATATCTTTTAACTCTATTTCATCATGGCTGAGACTACTTTCCTTTTCACTTCCGAGTCCGTAAACGAGGGACACCCCGGTACGTGCTTTCACAAGAATTGCAATGTTGCTGAAGCTGGGCTCTCTCCAAGTTTGGATTTAGAGGAATGCTTCAAAAATTTGTACAGCATTGGTCTGTAGAGTTTCCAGACGTAAATTTGGTATATGCCTGATGCATTCACCATGTTCACAAGAAGTGCATCGCACTCTTTCGTCTATTTTCGTCCACACCTCTAATGTAATTCATTGCCTTTTCCCACTAAAGATAAGTTCTGTGATCAGGTTTCTGATGCAGTCCTTGATGCATGTGTTGCTGGAGACGCTATGTCCCGCGTTGCTTGCGAGACCTGTTGCAAGACCGGTATGGTTATGATCTTCGGAGAGATCACCACCTCCACCCAGGTTAACTACGAGCAGGTTATCCGTGATGCTATCAAGGACATTGGATATGATGATCCCGCCAAGGGATTCGATTACAAGACCTGTAATGTCATTGTAGCAATTGAGGAGCAGTCTCCCGATATTGCTCAGTCCGTTGATGCTACCAACGTAGAGGATATTGGAGCTGGTGATCAGGGAATTATGTTTGGTTACGCAACCGATGAGACCGAACAGTTCATGCCCCTTACCCACATGCTCGCTACCCAGATTGGATCCAAGCTTACCGAGGTTCGTAAGAACGGAGTATGCGACTGGGTACGCCCCGATGGAAAGACCCAGGTTACCTGTGAATACAAGCTTATCGATGGAGTACCCACTCCCCAGCGTGTACACACTGTTGTTATCTCTACCCAGCATTCTGAGGATGTTACCAACGAGAAGATTGCTGCTGATCTTATGGAGCATGTAATCAAGCCCGTTGTTCCTGCTCAATACCTTGATGACAAGACCATCTACCATCTTAACCCCTCTGGCCGTTTCGTTATCGGAGGACCTCACGGAGATGCTGGACTTACCGGACGTAAAATTATCATTGATACTTACGGAGGATGGGGAGCTCACGGAGGAGGAGCTTTCTCTGGAAAGGACAACACCAAGGTTGACCGTTCCGCTGCTTACGCTGCTCGTTGGGTTGCTAAGTCTCTTGTCAAGAGTGGACTCTGCAGGCGTGCACTTGTTCAGCTTTCTTATGCTATTGGAGTACCACACCCTCTTTCTGTCTTCGTTGAGTCTTACGGAACTGTTAAGGACGGAAAGGCCGATTCTGATTTGACTGATGTTGTCAACAAGAACTTCGATCTTCGCCCTGGATGTCTCATCCGTGATTTGGACCTTCGTCGTCCTATCATGCGCAAGACTGCTGCATACGGACATTTCGGACGTGAGGATCCCGATTTCACCTGGGAAAATGCCAAGGACCTTACCTGGTGTTAAATTGTTTCTGTTGCAAATAGAGTTAAACTGCAAAACTATTATTAATTTTTGGCAATTATCTTTTCTTGAAACAACGCATCCATTTTTTTATGAAAGACAACGGCACCATGCCTTTATCTAAGGTGTTAACTCTTTTCTATAATAAAATAGACTACATGTATTTTTTAGCTATACGCATCTGCGGAATTTCATTTGTTGTCCCTCGCCTTAATCTACGCAATGTTTTATCAAATGCAACATATCCTGTTTCAAAGTCACAACATTTCTATATCAAATAGAGTACACGGTACACACTAAAGGATTTCATTTATTTTTAGCACCATTATCTTCGTCCCAAATAATTAATGCACCTGTTCAACTTCATTTTTAGCTTGATGTATGTTACACAATGGTCTTCTTTCTAGTTGTGACACCCAAGATGAAAAAATGCCTCACTTCTTTGTCTTCGCCCTTAGGAGCTTTCTTCTCTTGCTTAGTTTGTGCTTATTCATTTTCTTCTTTCTCCTTTTGAGCGTTGAAATAAACCACATAGAAAGGTCAAATGGACTATCGAGGGTATTGTCCTCTGCCAAAGCCGTATGATTTGGCAATGAAGGATGAGTTTCCCGGAAATGATTATTGACTGTGATGGGTAAACATTTTTGAACGCTGCTGTAAACCGGTTGCGGAGGTGAAGCAATAATGGAGAGACATGGTTTGTTGTTGAAGATGGATGTGAAGGTCTTTTGAACGGATGTGATTGCGCTTTTGAAGACAGATCCCGAGGATTTTGATGCCGCGCATCTAAATGTTACAGACATAGCAGGCAAATATAAGTTTTGAGGATCTAGGTGTTATTTGCTTCCGTCGTCCGACGATAACTATTGTGAAACCCAAGAGACGCAACCACAACGGCAGTTTGAGTAGGGTAGGAGGGTAGGTATCCGAGTTTTGGTATCTGATAACAAACTCGACCAGCTCCTCGACCCCACATGTTGTTCACTTTTGCCGTCTGTCCTCTGCGGTATCCTATCCATCCAAGCCGGGTTGGACCCGATGCGATCCTACCCCACCTTATGAAAAAACTGTGACTGACTGACTCGACTCACTCCTCACTCACTCACTCATCACTCACATCACTCGAGATAGTCTCGAGATTCGAGATGCATGCGATCAATTAACAACTAACAACTACTACAAGCAAGCGCTACAAGATACCCTCAACCCAAACTTCTAAGACCCTGCTGAGAAGAAGATAGGACGTACAGCATTGCACCAATACAGAAGATATTTTTAATTTTCAAAGAAGTGTTACCCTGCTTCAAAATACGATCAAAAGAAACATTTTCTTCATGACAAGAATCGTTCTTTTCGCTGCCGCTTTGGCTTTCTTAGGCGGCCAATGTTGTTCATTCCAAGCAACTGCTTTCCTTAGCAGTAAATGCCATCGGTCGCAAACAACTGCAACTAAGATGCCAATCCTGTATTCAATGAGTCAAGAGACATCACAATTTAATCTATTAGCTTCCAATCAGTTTGATACCGTTCAGAATTCTGTTGTCGACTCATTTACTACTAGTTTAACACCTGGCTCGCAATCACCAGTCATCGAAGGTCTCTCACCAGAAACAAATATAATAATCTTTATTATTGGGATTATACCATTTTTATGGGCTACTTATGAATTCTGGTCGAGGATTGCAGTCGGAGCAAGTTTTGGTACTGGTAAGATTTTTTCTTGTAAAAATATGTTCAATGTTCACGTTATGTATTTATAAAGAGCACTGCGAAAGATTGAAGAGCAAGAAGATCTATCGCAAGCATGGTCAAAGAATTGATAGCTATATACTCACCTCTCCTGATTTGTACTCCTTGTAACTTTGTCTTTTTTTTAGGAGCCGATAGTATCCAAATTCGACCGAGTACCAGAACAATAGGAGCTGATGGTGATCCTTTGAAGAGTCGTGGTCAACAAGTTTTGGGAGACGGTGCGTTGGTTGTGGCGTATATCTTATTTGCTATTGCCTTAGGTAGTGTCAGTATTGCTATTTACAGCGTCGTCTCGTCGCCTCCTCTATGATTGAAATCATACTATTTGAACATTCAACAAAAGTTGTCGAAAGTTGCAATAAAGATGAACATAAGTACACGTACGAGATGAAAAGGATATTTTTATTTAAAATAATCCTTCATTGTTTTAGTGTTGGGCTGAAATACGATTCTTCAGAGTACATGTATGCAAGTTGATGAATTTCAAATTATGTGAACAAAGTTAGACTGCATCTGGAAACTGGACTGTAGGCATCGAAATTACTGAAAAATGTATGTGTGTGTGTGTGCATTTACCTCAGTCTGCTGCAAAGTCTGCTGCCGTTTTGGCAAGTATGTGTGTGTGGGCCTGTCTAGAAATAAAGTGGGACCATCGTCTACCCAAGTAGCACGTGAGATTGGCTTCACACCAGATATCTGGTAATAGAACTAGCTAGTAGTCTTACATTGATCGTGCATTTGTAGGGTGGAAAATTCGAAATAGGTCTGTCTACATTTAGTCAGAAGAGAAGCAAGCCAAAACTAGAAAAGTGAGGAGATGATGATCATCTTCTTCTATCCCGATAGGTATGGGTGTTTTATACGCACAGTAGTGAGCGCGCGTGTTGGTGTATCTTCAGACGAGACACGCTGAGTCAATACTCGTACTCTCGTAGAATTCAAAAAGTATCCCCCGGAAAGCCTCCCTCCACACCTCAATCATCTCACTCATACTACAGTACTCTGGATAACCTACAGAGAGGATTTGTGCTCGTATCTACACCGTCTACGAGTACACGTAACCTCCACACATCAAACACTTTCGAACTTGGGCGTTTGGCATTTTTCACTTGTTCAAAATCGCCATCATGACTGCAACAAGTCTTTCTTCAACAGGAAAATTATTCTTCTCTTCATTATGCGCCTCAACGTTTGGGCTAGGTTGTTGGCAAACACAGCGCTACTTCGAAAAAATAGAACAAGTTGAAGAACGAAAGATAGTACTTGCACAAGAACCAATAGAATTGGAGAAATGTGCCAAATGTTCATCTTCGATCCAACGCGAGTTCCGGCCCATTGTTGTTACTGGTAGATTCAGGCACGAGGAGGAGTTACTCGTTGGACCGCGTGGACCACCACTCGATTCATTGAGTAAGTCTGGACCAAATTCTGGAAGATCATCTGGAGGCATGGCGAGTAGTCCACAAGGATACTATTGTCTGACGCCTTTAGAAAGATCAAACAATGCTGGGATAGTAATTGTCAATAGAGGCTGGGTCCCAAGATCATATATTCAGCAAAATCATGCGTGGCACAGGCCAAAAGGGAATGTGAAACTTGTGGGTATATCCTCGAAGACGGAAGAACCAAGATTCATGTCACCGCCTCATTACTCAAAGGAACCGAGACAACTCTTGTGGTTCGATAGAAAAGCAATTGAAGAAAAGACAAATACGGTTGGTATCGCACCTCTTCTCATGACAGAAACAAGCGATCAAGGACCTGTGGACGGACCACCGTTTAAGCCTTCAATGCAATCAGTTGGTGAATTCAAAGTCTCGTCCAGTACTCATGCAGGATACGCAGTCACCTGGTTTGGACTGTCTGGCGCGGGGATGATCATGACGAGAAAATTGATCACTCGCGGCAGAGGGTAATCGTATTTTAAAATAATAGAGTACACGTAGTGTATGGTCTAAACTTAGCATTTGTATGTAGGAACAAAAAACTTTATCTCAAACGAAATAGGCGCAGCACTTAGAAGAGTGATGAATAAAGCCCCGCAAATGCAGCGACGAAGCCAAAGAGGACGTAAAATATGGCCAACACAAAATCGAAGAGTGACGGCATGTTATCTTGGGGATCTTCCTCCTCTTCCTCTTTGGATGGATGCGCTTCGACCTTATCCAAAGACAAGAATTTAGGGATTTCGTCAATAAGCCTGAGGTTTTGTCGTGCGCTTTGAATAGATCGCACGCTATTCACGTGCACAGAGCTTTCACCTGAATGCTCAGAAGAAACATCATCGTTTGCATCCATAAAAATTGATGTCCCCTGCGATTCATCTTCATCGTCATAAGAAGTCAAACCTCCATCTGACCGATTAGAACAGGACGACTCTCCTACTTCTGAAAAATTTGCACTACTTGTCCGTTGGAGTTCTTTCACTTCTTGCTGTAAAATCGTATTACTTGTTGCACCATAAGAATCTTGAGTTTCTCTTAGCACCTCAAAAGATGCAGCAGCAAAAGAATCAGGGGTGATGGGTCTACTTCTATCAAGTTGAATTTTCTCGTTGGCGGCGCTGTGACTCTGCCCAAGCGAGAAACCAACTTTTCCTTTTCTCGAGGGAGCCAAAGGTGGAAGTTTCGTGTTCACATCAAATTTTGTCTGAATACCAATCGTGTCTTTTATTATGGGGGATGATAGAGTTCTAATGAGAGGTTTCCTCTCATCAGTATCCAAGTAGGAATGCTGTGAAATTTGCATAGGTTTCATCAAATTTCTGGGCACTGTTCGTTTGTTATGAACAATCTTTCCGAGTGCCAGGGGCATTGGACTTTTCAAAGCTTCGTCTTCCTTGTGTTTCCGCAATGAATCCCTACCGATGATGGCAACTCTCGTCCACACCGGCATGAGAAGTGCATACCAGAGTACACAATCAAAAAAACGTTGTATCACATTCTTGGAAACCGATTTTTGCAATCCCCCCCCGGCTTCAATGTCAATCGGATGTAGAGCTCCTCTCCTAGGGACAGCATGAGCCTCCGTATCTTTGGTTTGTACATAGTCCCATCGCTTTGATGCTAACTCCAAGAACTCGGAACCGTGAACACCAAGATAAGTCAGTCCGGGACCAATATAACTTAATACAGACCCTCCCAATGAACCAGTCACTGAGAAGACGCTTCCCAAATCATCAAACACCGTTGCAGGTATTAGTGTAATCATATACAAAGCCACGGTGACTCTTACACGTCGATCGTTTCTAGCTAAAACAGAATGATCGTCTCCTTCATGTGCACGTCTACCTTTGAAAAAGAGCACAACACAGACATGCCTCGCTACAAATAATTCCATCGGATACACAAAAAACATAGTAGTGCATAGCAAGCCTCTGCCCACATTCGTCGCCCGTTGAAATGCTTCACCTGATGTCATTGATGCTCTTCCCATGTTTATTAAGATATCACCATCAGTGTCATCCATAAATCCGAGATACCCTGTAACGCCCATGATGCTAGCAAGCATTGCGCAAGTGCCAAGTGCTAGCCCTGTTACCATGTTCCATCTAGATCTTGTGGGTTTCTCCAACGATGCTGCAATGATAAATGCTGAGTGCTGACAGACAAAAGCAAAGCATAGCACACCAATCCCTGTGAAAAATGTTGAAATGTCTGGAGAGGAATTCGATAATATGACGGACCAGCCACCAGCATCGGCAACCGTTTTTGACACTGGACTGAAACATGCTACAATTCCGACAAGAAAACAGTCGAATATGACACTGATTGCACTTGTCTTGGATAGATTACTCATATCTCTTTGCACACTCAGTGGAAGTATGATACACAAAGTAGATACGGCCAAAACAGCTCGTGTTAACTCCACATCATCCGCTCCCACTCCCAAAAGATGAGACAAATTCGTTTTGATAATGATCATATACCCAACCATGGCACCGTAGGACATTATAAACATCGCAAATGAAATGGTGTTGAACCCCATTTTGCCAAAACTGGCTTCTGCGAGACGTTCGTAGCTTGGTACGCCTACGTGCTTTGCTGTTTCGATCAACAGTCTCAATGATTTTGCTAACCGATTGAGATTTGTGTTCATGGCCATTAGAAATTATTTATAAATTGAATTAATGATCTAATGTGGGAATCAGTTGTATCGCTTGATGCAACAAACTAATGTTGAATAGGACTTACCTGTTAAAAGGGCAAAAAGGTTGACCATGATGACACCAAGGACCAAACTACATCTATTGATAGCAAAGGGGATTCCGACAATTCCAGCTCCAACGATGGAATTGATTAAATTGAATGCAGCTCCAGGGATAGACGATTTAGGTGATTCATCGATGTCCTTCACTTGCTTTATGCTACCTCCCGGTGTCGTGAGAATTTGAGATCTAGGCGGTTGGGGTGCGAAGAAAGGAGACGACACTCTTTTCCTGTCGACATTTACAGCTCTTGAAGACATGTTGATAGTATAGATAGAGATGCGGAGATTACTTTTGCCAGGATGAAACCAAATATGAAAGTACGAAGTTGTAGGTACAATCACGTTATGAACTTAAAAAGATATGGTCAAGTACTCGTACGCACTATTTTATGTGGAGGAGGGTCGGATCGGATGTTGAGAGGTGATTGATTGGTGATTGAGATGAAAGGTTTGCTTCTCCCGCGAGCAGTACTTTGTAGCTTCTCCCTCCCGCTTGAATTTAATTTCGCGTTCAAAATCCAGATATTTCCAGGATTCAAATTTTCATCCCAAACGTTTTTCCAACCGTTTCAAAAATCCATGGCACTTAATGCTAATGCAAACGCTTGAAGTGCATTCAGGGGGTACTTAAAGTCCAAATGAAAACGGTGCTCTCCAACTCTACCAAATTGTGCAAACATCCTTCCATCCGAATCAACAACCTGCATGTTCTTCACTGAAGCCATGGTAACTCTTCCGTTGAAATTCAGACGGTACAACCCTTTGTCGAACGATGGTTCTTTCGTGTTATATACTTGCATTCCTGTCGAAGTGTTCCTTTTAAGATTTTCAACCATTCGATTCTTGAGATACGGCGCTAAATTCTCCAAAGTACCGTCGTCGCGAACAAACGGTATCCCCATTTTGAGGCGTCTTGGCGGATGCCCATCTTTCCACTGTCGAAGGAAAGGCGTAGAATCGTAAACAAAAGCAGCAATTTGTTCCTTTTCTTCGTGTGAATCAAAGAGACAGAAACTCGACTTGTCATTTTTATCTCTTTGTAGTTTCGCAAGATAATTTCCTGATTTTTTTTTTAACTTTGAATCAAACGACGATAGACGAGAGGTATCAAAGATTCTAATTATATGGCCTTGCTTCTCTCCAATCATGACGACCTTTTCGTTTGCCCCTCCAATACTTTGAAACATGAACTTATAGCGCGTATTCGTTGGCGAAGCAGGAAGGGCAGAGTCTCGAACGACGCAGCAGTGGACGAACCCTGATGCGAAATAGTTGCATTGCTGTGGAGGAAGAATGATAGATAACGGAGTCGACGTTGGTCTCATTCTATTTTTAATTAGATGGTCGAGATTTTTGGCGTCCTCGTCATCACTTGTTTCGTTCATGTTGCTTGGTCGCCCAATTCTATAGACTTCCATTGTGAGAATTGTTGCGTCAGGAGGGGGTGTACGAAAGATTTTATAAAAATACTTTTTTTAAATTACAATTTTCAAATTTATTGCTCAAATTCTTGCACACCATTTTAGGGTTTCTTAGTGATTTTTTTCGTTGTGTTTTTATGTCCTCGTGTTGATGTGTCACCATATGATGTGTAGAAAGAAAGGCTTGTGATAAAATCCACTCAGTGAGTTGTGGCAATATTCACCATGTGCGTTCAGTCCAGATGCCTCCCATGGTATTATCTGCAAGATGAGAGGTAGAACGCGTGTAGTTTGGTTGAAGGCATGGTTAGAATTGGAAACGGTACCGAGTTATGGATATTCATTTTCGAGATTTTGAACGACGCCATTTAGTTTGTTCGGCTGATGAACTTGGCAAAGGTCTCTGACCACCAGGTTTCACCAGATTGTTGCGACGAGGACTTTGCGGCGGCTACAGAAAGCGGTGATCTCATGCCAGAGTCATGCGTGTCATCAATATACACAGAGTCCATGTCTCCAGGTGCCTTCAAGATTTCGCAGGCGGCTGCTTCTAGTTCTCGAGCCTGGTCTGGATGGAGCTGCAATGCTTGTGTTTGCTGCCGACGCATCCTTGTGACAGGGTTTGGAGAGAACGATGTCACGCTCAGAGCAAACGTGAGCAAAAAAGTTACAAGAAGGCCTTTGGAGATCATTGTCATTGTCTGTGAAAATTTGAGGTATGAATGGTATCAGCAGGTGAGGAGATTTGTATTGTATTGTATTAGTATTACTACTTCTTGGATATAAATTTATGGAAGAGGGAGGAAAGACAATGCCAACGTTTAGTTGAAGTTCTGTGTTCTGTCAGGTTCTGTTGTGATGTTCTCGATTGAGATGTTCTGTTCTCAAGTTTGAAGGTGACGTCAGCAGCATGAGATGGGGCTTAAACGAGAACTTCCCGGGCGACTTTTTCTGATATACCCTGAAACAAAAGATTGAAGTTTCACCTACGTCTGAATTTATTAAACATCAATATTTGCCTCAATATTCTCTCATATTTCAGCAGTTACAGTACACTTAAAATGTACCAATGGATATGTTGTTGTGATTGTGGTGCAAATACAACGCTTTTGAGTGTTGAGTGCTGAGGTGTTTGCAGTCTTTGCAGTGTTTGCAGAGTTGCGCCGAGGATGATCAATGTGAGGCAATCCAAGAAGGTTCGCGGAAATGGTTTCAACTGGTTTCAACGAGATGGGCCGCGGGCTCGACCTTGCCGCGAGTACTCGTATGATACAAAAAAACATAAACGACGATCTTCATTCAAAACAAAAACAAAGCAAGACTCAGGAACCAGTCTCATACTCGTAAGTTGTAAAGATCAAGATCGATTTCGTGATGGCGGCGAACACTATCAACGACAACGATATCGGCGTAGTAACCAAAGAAGTCTTCGTGGCCCGCATTGCACGTACTCTTCTTGCAAGGAATGAAGTTGCTGCTGCCGAAGCTTCAGAAAAGGAACAGCAAGGCTGACTCAGGCTTTGCAGTGCCAAAGGGTTAGCGGAAATGGAGAAAACCTTTCTCGGTTTCCCGTGATATTTGATCGATCGATGGCGACTGACTCGTACGTTACTTTGTGTCTCTGTTGGTAGAGAGACTGGGGTCCCCGATGTTTCTCCGGGGGGGTGAGGTTCACCAGACAGACGATGTCATCAAGAATGGCATTCAAAACACGCAGCAACGCAACCTGTTAAAATTGCACGCACCACAATGAACAAACTCGAATAACCTACAGTACATCGATTATAAGTCAATCGAGAGATGTGAAGTGATGCTGTAGTATGTACGCAAGGATTCATCAATCAGAAGGGGGTGCGCTCCAAGCTAAAACAAAAATGTCGCATGATAGGGGCTTGTTCCGGACAATGTGTGGTGTTTGTTGTAAGCAATCATCGCAAATAATGTGTGGCTTCTATTGCTAAGATGGATGTACGATATACGTGTGTACCGTGTGTAGTGGATTTGAGCAAAGGCAGAAGTGGCGGCTGGTGGCTGGGGCAAGGAGCTCGTCAATGATTGCCTGTTTCAGGTTCAATCGGCACTGTTACACGTTGTGCATAATTCAATGGGTTTTCCTACGTGTAGTTGGATAGCAGAAGCAAATCAAGGCAAGCAAGGATGGAGTACTGCGGACGCCTCTATTTTGTTTGCGTGACCCGCGAATTTGGATGTTTATGAGAGTTCATTCAGTACAGTACCAGATTCTAAGTTCGCCGTTTACTCGCAAGAGGAAGAAAGGAATGACTTCCGGTGGAGGAGACAATTTATGGAACAAACAAGACTACGAAAGCAAATACACAATGAACTTTGTTTCTCTTCAGTTCATTGATGAGTACACCCATCGTCATAAGGTTCACAGCAATTGAAACTTTGCCAGTGCAAATTCAAAATCGTAACTTCAACGAGCGAGACAAGGATGTGCAAGGACGTAAGCACACACTCGTATGCATAGGCAGAAGGGGCGACCGCGCTGCTATTGACAAGATCTTCGTGGGTGCCAACTTTGAAACTATCGATGATTGGTTGAATTCGTGTCCCAACCTATTGAAGTTTTTTATATGAACCTAGTAACATTGGATTGGATTGGATTGGGGGTACCAGCGTAGAGGAAGCGGCGTTGGATTATTGTTTCCAGTTGCTACTGTAGCATTGTCAAAAACGTATCTCATTGTGCGTCACTCTGTTGACTGAGGCTTTGGGGGAAGACATGGTAATTCACCGGTATTTTGGTTTCAATGCATGCATGCATGCGCCTATGAATCAATCAGCTCAATGTTCCTACCTTTTTCGCAATGCTGAATTCACATAATGGTACTTGTCAAGTTGTTCAATTATTATTATTACCACACACACACATTACACTACGTGTACGTGTTACGTGAAGTTTTTCAATAAACACATAAAATATGAAATAGCCACCCTACCCTTTCTTTGCATCAAGTTCACGCTTCAATCTCTCCCTTCGGAACATCTTTATCATCTTCAAATTTCAAATCATCGTCAACATCGTCAAC
>Ga0115005_10000589_pt1 | contig 28166 bp, 16 predicted proteins | sample ArcOceMetagenome_FD_87163 | JGI IMG/M metagenome (GOLD analysis project Ga0115005, IMG submission 87163) | Marine eukaryotic phytoplankton communities from Arctic Ocean - Arctic Ocean - Greenland ARC118M Metagenome | ecosystem: Environmental > Aquatic > Marine > Oceanic | place: Arctic Ocean...
AAATACTATCGGTGGTGCAGTAAAGTATGTGACCAAAGAAATGACCGGCGACACTCAGATGAATGTAGAGGCCACGATAGGCAGCTATAGTCAGCGTGATATTAAAGTGACCGGTCAAATTCCCCTTATCGAAGATACGGTTTATCTCGGCGTGGGATATGCTAACTTGAACCGCGATGGTTTCGGCGAATACCTGATCAGCGCACTGCCAAATCAAGATAAAGAAAACTACAACAAAGATTTGTGGGCAGCGAGAGTATCTCTTGAAATTCACCCTAGCGAAGATTTATTTTTCCGAATCGGATGGGACAAAACAGAAGACACGTCTAATGCAAAAGGAGGCTACCGCTTAATCCCAAGTATCTTAACCGATGCACCTGTGCCGGATTCAGTGTACGACTCGTATACCAGTCTACCGACGTGGAATAAAGTTGAGCTAGAAGGGTATAACTGGTTAGCGCGCTATAACGTGAATGACAACTTAGAGCTTAAGTATATTGGCTCACACCGAGAAAGTTATTCACCTACCAATATCGATTTTGACAACACGCCGTTGCCCATCTTTGACGTGCCCGCAGAATATGATGACAGCAATGATACCCACGAGCTTCAAGCAAACTATATTGGAGATACTTTTAGTCTTGTGTCGGGATTATATTTCTATGACGGTGAAAGCTGCGGAAACTTTGACGCAATCCTAGGTGTGCTCGGTCAATCATTAGGAGCGCCAGGATTAACCAGGGAAGTGACCGGTTGCAACAACTCAGAAAGCTGGGCCGCTTATGCGCAAATGAGCTATGACGTTACCGACAAGCTATCGCTTTCTTTAGGTGCTCGCTTTACTGATGAAGAAAAGTCAGCCTTCGTAAATAACGGCTTGGTGTTTGACAACGTGTATCCTTATACCGATTGGATTGACGGTTATGTTCGTCCTGATGGGCAGCTTGTCCCTCAAGTACTTGGTACAGATACTAACGGTGATGATGTACTTGATGCGCCTGCGGTGGAAAGCTGGTCGCGATTCACGCCGCGAGTGGGCGTAGAATACCAGATGAACCGAGATACTATGTTCTTTGCCAGCTATTCCCAAGGCTTTAAATCTGGCACATTTAACCCACGCGCTCAAATTAATGAGCCTGGTGTTGAACCAGAGGTAGTAGATAGCTTTGAACTGGGCGTTAAAAGTGACCTAACTGATGCGCTTCGCCTGAACGTAACCTTGTTCTCCTATGATCATAAGGACCGTCAATACATAGGTGTTGAGGGAGATTTGTCTGACCCTACTGCTCTTGATCAGCGCTTACGCAATGCGGCGGAAACTGCGGCAAAAGGTGCAGAATTAGAAATGACATGGGTAGCGTCAGATAACCTACAGTTTGATGTTGCCTATGGCTATATCGACTTTGAGATTAAGAAAAATAACGCCATTCCTCCACTTATCGGTTTGGCAAGCACGCCGGAAAATACGTTTAATTTCAATGCCAACTACTTACTGGAAACAAGCTTTGGGGATGTTACGTTCAACGCCAACTATTATTATCGCGATGACTACCTTATCTTTGAAACCAGCGACCTAATTCAGCAAGATGCCTACGGCATGGTGAACTTAAGCGCTCGCTGGGAAAGTGTTGAAGGCGACTGGTATGCCGGATTACACGTTAAGAATCTGACCGATGAAGAATATCTGGTTGGCGGTTACGACTTTGTCACTCAAGATGGAGAAGGTAACTTTGGTCCCGGCCTAGGCGGTGACACTACGCTTATTGGTTACTATGGCGACCCGCGCACGGTGCACTTGACGGTTGGCTATAGATTCTAGGTAAAACTATTTAGATTCACTTGCTATGCCTAGGCCTAAGTTCCTAGGCATGCTTACTTTGGCTCTCCATGCAGAGATGCTCATGTCATGCGAGTTTTACCTAAGCAATAACGTTAACTTTTTTCACTGGCGTGGTAGTATGCAAATTAACAAGGTAGTTACAAGTTGATAGCATTATGTCTGTAAAAATCCTGATTGCTGATGATCATCCGTTGTTCAGGGCCGCAATGTGCCATGCACTTAATAGCATCGAGCACATTTCGCTTGTAGAAACGTCCACCTTTCCTGATACCCTTAACTGTTTATCGTCAAATAACGATATTGATATACTTTTCTTAGACCTTACCATGCCTGGCAACGAAGGATTAAATGGCCTTGCCGAGGTGCATGCGTTACATCCCGACGTGTTGGTTGTTGTGGTTACTGCGCAGGAAGATTGCGACGTTATGGCTAAGTCGTTTGCGCTAGGTGCAAGCGGTTTTATCCCTAAGTCAGCTTCTGTCGATTGCATTATTGACGCGGTTAATACTGTACTTGAAGGTGAGACTTGGGTTCCTGCCACATCACAAATGTCATCAGGCGGGCTGAATACGTCCGCGAGTCTTGATGCTAATAGTAATAGCGGCGACGATGATTTTACTCGCCGATTGAAGCAACTCACGCCTCATCAGCTTAAAGTACTTCGCATGGTATCAGACGGCTTGCTTAATAAGCAGATTGCCTACGAGCTAGCAATTTCAGAGTCTACTGTTAAACAACATGTGTCAGCCGTATTAAGAAAGCTTGGCGTGATCAATAGAACCAAGGCTGGCATAGCGTTTAAAAATGCGATGGATGTTTAGCGCTCTGATTGTATTAAGATTTAACGAATATTTTGTAGGTATAGAAGACGCAATAGCAATGTGTTAGCGTATCCTTGGATAATTTAAAAATCAAAACTTTGTACTTAATAAAAAGGACTTTTATGAAGCGTTCTGCACTATTAATTGCTTTATTTTTCCCTCTCTTTTGCCGCGCAGCAGCGACCCATTGGACCGATTTTACACTCGATAGAGGCCACGTATTTTTACCTGTGACCATAGAGGGTATAGAGTCTCGCGTCATGCTCGATTCCGGCGCGCAGATAAACAGTATCAATAAAGCATTCATTGGAAAACATGACCTTGAGTTAGATGGCGGAAGAGCGGTCAATATTCAGGGGGTATATAAAATTGAGAAGCGAAGCACATTTAACAATGTGAAGGTAAATATATTTGGCTCAGATTTCGAGCTTGACAGTTTGGTCGAGGGGAATCTGGGCCATCATTCAAACGGTCTTCTTTTAGGGGCAAGCTTTTTTCAAAATTTTATTGTTCAATTAGACTATCCCAACAAAAAAATGAGACTGGTAACTAGAGACAGCGTAAATATGTACGATGTGGCTAATGTTCGCACTGTGGTACAGCAGGGAAGTGGAATGCCTATTGCGGAAATTGAAATTAACGGTAAAGCACATTGGCTTCTTATTGATACAGGTAATTCGGGATCATTGTTTGTCGACAGAAAAGTGGCGTCTAGAGTTGGTCTGTTAGATAAAGTTGATGCGTCGTCAGAATCTTTTGGAGTAAACGGTTCCGGTATTAATGAGATAGCAACAGCTGACACTGTCAAATTTGGGCCGTATGAGATCAGTGATGTTAAGGTGAGTTTTCCTGGTGAGGGTCAAAAGACACACATAGAAAGCCAATACAAAGAGTTAGGAAGCAGACTTGGTGGTAAAAAAGTCGTTGGACTCATTGGTTATGACCTGTTGAAAGACTTTGTTATTACCCTAGAATATAGCACCGCGAAAATGCATATTGGATTGCCAGAGTAGTTATTTTTCAAGACCTTGTTTCAATAGACGCTTTAGCGCTAGCGGTTTTACAGGTTTCGGTAAGTAAGCCATACCCAGTGAAGCCGCTTCCTCCCGAACTTTATGACTACGATTAGCTGTAATGAGTAGCGTGAAATGGAATGAAAAGCCGTTTTGAATGAGTACGTCTGCGCATTCAATGCCTTTCTCACCTGCATTAAGGTGATAGTCTGCAATTAGTACGTCAAAGTTTTTTCTAGTAGGAAGAGTATCCTGCTGGCCTTTAACCCAAAAAACCTCAGCTCCCCAATCTCCTAGCAACGAACGCATTGCTGCAGCGACCTGATCATCATTCTCTACGAGCAATATAGAGCAATCAAGTAAAAAAGCAGAAGGCGAACCGACATTCGGTTCAGCATGTTTTGCTAGCGGCAAAGCTGAGGTATGAGCAATATCTTGTTGGTTGTATGGCTCACATTTCTGCGCTAAATCTAGATGAATGGAGAAACAGCTTCCTCTCCCTAGAGTTGACTCTAGGGATATTTGATGGCCTAACAAGCGGCATATTCGTTCGACTATCGTTAAACCTAAACCGATGCCTTCACTACTATTTGGGTTATCTAACTGGTGGAATTCACTAAAAATGTTTTGTTGCTCATCGGCGGCGATGCCATTACCGGTATCACAGACTACTATACTTATCTTTTTAGACTTTTCGATGTTTTCGTTTGAACAAACTGCTCTTCTTACACCGATTACTATCTTTCCCTTTGACGTATAGCGAACGGCGTTGGACAGTAAATTTTGCACAACTCTTCTCAATAAATTTTTATCGCTATATACAAATAAACTTGAAGGTAAGTAGCTAAGGCTGAGTCCCTTTTGTTCAGCAATAATTCTGAATTCTTGAGCCAATGAAGATAAGATTTCATTCAAAGGAAAAATACTTCTCTGAACTTTTAATACACCAGCGTCTAGCTTGGTTATGTCCAGTAACATTGTAAGTATACTCTGAGCACTATCAAGCGAGTTGACGACTCCTTCTGACAGAACTGCCAATTCACCGCCTTCGGTTTTTTTATTAAGCATTGAGGCAAACAGTGCTGCCGCATTGAAAGGTTGCATTAAGTCATGGCCGGCAGCTGCGAGAAATTTTGTTTTACTCTCATTTGCCAGCACTGCCTGACGCTTAGCCTCCTCTAACTCTGCGGTGCGTATAGCCACCCGTTCCTCCAACTCTAATTTTGAGTTTTCGAGCTGCTGCTGAATCGCGATGTACTCGGTTATGTCACTGTAAGTAGTCACATATCCACCACCAGGTAGCGGAGCGCCGTTTAATTCTATTACTTTTCCATCAGGTTGTTTTCTTATGAATTTGTGGCGACTACCATCCAACATAAAACTAACGCGTTTATTAATTTCAGACTGAATAGTGATAGATGCGGGCTCTATATTAGCGGAACTAAATAAACCGCGTTTGGCGTTGAAGTTGAGTATTTCAGTGATAGACATGCCTGCTTTGAGAAATCCCTTGGGATAGACAAAAAGCTCTACGTATCTGTCATTCCATGCCAGCAACTGTAGTTTGTCATCAAGTACACTTATACCTTGCTCGATATTTTGCACAGACGATTGAAGTACTTCATGGTTGAATTGAAACGATTGGGACGCTTCTTCTACCCAATCAACCAGTTCAGGCAAGCTATCACTGCCGGTATCAGCTATCGCGCCCAATAAAATTCGCGCACTCGGTGCTCCTACTTGGGCGGCAAGCAGTTTGTTCACTCTGTCAATAAGAGCCTGACTGGCATATCCGCTGCTTGCGGCGCGGTTAACATCTACAGAAAGCTGCTGCACAAGTTGACTCTGAGTACTGGTATCAAGAACACGCTCGGTAAGCGCTATTAAATCACGGACTTTTACCAGTAGATGAGGAGCACCGTCATGTGGTGTCTCCACGGTACTCTGTTTAGCGCCACGTTTTGATGTGATCAGCGCAACGGCAATAAAGGTTATGCAGTTGGCCATTAATGAATAAGCAAATCCAAGGCCTAAAGCTTGGTCAGTAGTTACTGGGTCAAAATAGTAGCTAGACATTAAACTGGGGTAGAGCAGAAATACACCCCAACAAATAAAGCCTACTAGCAATGCGCAAATAGCTGCAGCTTTCGTACTCCGTTGCCAGTAAATACCAAACATAAGTGCAGGCATAGATTGCCCCAATAAAGCAATCGCAATTACGCCGCTTTTCACCAAAGGCGCAGCTTGGCTAATATTTAAGTGATACCACAGTGCGATGCTAACTACGATTAAAACGGTAAGCCGCCGGATTGAAAGAATGTTGCTCGGCTCCATAGAGCGGTTAGGTGACGTTTTCAGTCGCGCCTTTAGCCAAAGTGGCGTGACCACATTATTGGAAATCATGATCCCGAGGGCTAAGGTAGCTACAATTACCATGCTGGTGGTAGCCGATAATCCCCCAATAAAAGCAAAGCCGGAAAGAGCAATGTTGTCGGTCGATAGGGGCAGGGCAATTACGTAGGCATCTGAACTTGTTGTTGATGGAAGCAGCATTTTGCCGGCAAGGGCGATGGGGATAACAAACAACGTCATACCGAGTAGATAGAGTGGGAACAACCACCTTGCAGTACGAAGTTCGCTCTCACCGTTTTGCTCGACAAAATTCATATGAAATTGCCTAGGTAGTACGAACATGGAACAAACGCCAAGAACTACATGTGATGCATAAACCCAGGGTGCGCTATCAGCGTAAATGACATCCCTGGCACTGTCATTTGACGAGGCGTTAGAAACTAAATCTAAGACGCCATCGAATAAAAAGAAGCAAACAAAAACGCCTACTGCCAAAAGCGCCACAAGCTTTATCACCGACTCGAAAGCAATGGTTAGAAGTAATCCAGGATGCTTTTCCGTCAAGTTTAGCGTACGCGTACCAAAAGTTATGGCAAATATGGCCAGTAAACTTGCTACGTAAATACTCAACCAAGGTGTGCTTGATTGTGGCTCTGCGGTAAGCAAATTTATTGATTTCGTAATGGCGTCTAATTGCAATGCTATATAGGGCACAACACCAAAAAAGCATAGCAACGTGATAAGTGCGGCGATTAGATGAGAGTGTTGGTACTTGAGTGAGATGAGGTCTGCTAGCGAACTAATGTTGTGCTGCTGACATAATCGACTTATATGAAGCACTACAGGAAAGGCAAATGCCATGGTGAGCATAATGCCTAAATAGGTGGGAATAACTGCCCAGCCATATTGGGCAGCCTGCGACGTGGTGCCGAAAAAAGCCCAAGATGTACAGTGTACGCCAAGTCCTAGGCTATAAAGCACAGGGTGCTGCCGATTATCGCGTAAATGCTTGTCGCCCCAAAATGCTAAAGCGAAAAGCGCGAGAAGGTAAAAACCGACAATAGTGCCAACCGTCCAGATACTCAGCATAGGTATTCCGTGTAATAGATAGTCCGTGTAGCTGCACGCATTTATTATCGTGCGATAAAGGGCGTTTTTTTAATAGTTTACATTAACATGGAATTTACAGGCGTCACATCTTCATTTACGAACCACGATTTACTAGACCTAAAGCGTCACTTTCAAAGATTTTAAAAAATCATCCACAAAAAATGTGTGGATACCCTTGATCACCTTAAAACTAGCCCCATAACTAAGCGCAACAAAGTTATTCCCAGTAATTTTAGTGTTATTGGGCATCGCCTAATTTAGAAAAACGTTTGGAGGTAGGCATGAGCGATAATCGCGACGTGCAGGCAGAACAAGAAAATACAGTAGATGAAACTGTAATTAATGCTGATGAAGCGCAGGTAGAAGCATCAGAAACAGAAGGTTTGGAGCTAGACGAAAATGCGCAGCGCATTTACGAACTAGAAACCGCACTTTCTGAGGCGCAAGCAACCATTAAAGAACAGCAGGATGGTGTACTTCGAGCGCGCGCAGATGCTGATAACGCACGTCGTCGCGCTGAAGGCGAAGTAGAAAAAGCTCGTAAATTTGCGCTTGAACGTTTTGCTGGCGAATTGCTCCCGGTTATCGACAACTTAGAGCGCGCTATCGAAATGACCGATGGTGACAATGAAGCTGTGAAGCCACTTTTAGAAGGTGTGGAAATGACCCACAAAACTTTCTTAAGCACTATTGAGAAATTTGGATTAAGCCTTATTAATCCGCAGGGCGAAACCTTTAACCCTGATTTGCATCAAGCCATGTCGATGCAAGAAAGTGCAGATCACGAGCCAAATACAGTAATGGCGGTTATGCAGAAAGGTTATCAAATTAATGGTCGTTTGCTACGTCCTGCCATGGTTATGGTATCTCGTGCGCCAAGCGGCGGTGTGGATACGCAGGCCTAAAACGCTTTTTGCGACGAACACACAAAAATGCCAGTTTTTTTACTGGCATCTATTGAAAAGACGGGGAATAACCCCACTAAAAGTACAGTATTAAGAAAATCATTCGGAGACACGAAATGGGTAGAATCATTGGTATCGATTTAGGTACAACGAATTCATGTGTCGCAGTTCTAGACGGCGACAAACCTCGCGTAATTGAAAACGCGGAAGGCGATCGTACAACCCCTTCAATCATCGCTTACACAAACGATGGTGAAACACTTGTAGGTCAATCAGCGAAGCGTCAGGCGGTAACTAACCCGACCAACACTTTATTCGCAATTAAGCGTCTAATTGGTCGTCGCTTCCAAGACAAAGAAGTACAGCGCGACATCGACATCATGCCTTTCAAAATTGTAGGTGCTGATAATGGTGATGCGTGGGTAGAAGCAAAAGGCGAAAAAATGGCGCCTCCTCAGATTTCTGCTGAAGTACTTAAGAAAATGAAAAAGACCGCTGAAGACTACCTTGGCGAAGAAGTAACTGGCGCAGTTATTACTGTTCCTGCTTACTTCAACGATTCTCAGCGTCAAGCAACAAAAGACGCGGGCCGCATCGCAGGTCTGGAAGTTAAGCGTATCATCAACGAGCCTACTGCTGCTGCTCTTGCCTATGGTATGGACAAGAAGCAAGGCGACAACGTTGTTGCAGTTTACGATTTAGGTGGTGGTACCTTCGATATCTCTATTATCGAAATTGATGAGGTAGACGGCGAGCACACGTTTGAAGTACTAGCAACTAACGGTGATACTCACCTTGGTGGTGAAGACTTCGATAACCGTGTTATCAACTACCTTGTTGAAGAGTTCAAGAAAGACCAAGGTATCGATCTTCGTAAAGATCCGCTTGCTATGCAGCGTCTTAAAGAAGCCGGTGAAAAAGCGAAAATCGAACTTTCTTCTTCACAACAGACTGAAGTTAACCTGCCTTACATCACTGCTGATGCAACAGGTCCTAAGCACTTAGCGATTAAGCTTACTCGTGCAAAACTTGAGTCATTAGTTGAAGATCTAGTTAAGAACTCGCTTAACCCACTTAAGCAAGCACTAGCTGACTCAGATCTATCTGTAGGCGACATCAACGACATCATCCTTGTTGGTGGTCAAACGCGTATGCCGCTTGTACAGAAGTATGTAACTGAGTTCTTCGGCAAAGAGCCACGCAAAGACGTTAACCCTGATGAAGCGGTAGCAGTAGGTGCGGCAATCCAAGGTGGTGTACTTTCTGGCGATGTTAAAGATGTACTACTTCTAGACGTTACGCCTCTGTCTCTAGGTATCGAGACAATGGGTGGCGTGATGACTGCGCTGATCGAGAAAAACACGACGATTCCAACGAAGAAGTCACAAACCTTCTCGACGGCAGAAGACAATCAGTCTGCGGTGACAGTACACGTACTACAGGGTGAGCGTAAACAGTCAAGCGGTAACAAGTCTCTTGGTCAGTTCAACCTTGAAGGTATTCGTCCAGCAGCGCGCGGTGTACCGCAAATCGAAGTAACCTTCGACCTAGATGCTGACGGTATCCTACACGTGTCTGCGAAAGATAAAGACACCGGTAAAGAGCAGAAGATCACTATCAAAGCTTCTTCAGGCCTAAGCGATGAAGAAGTAGAAAAAATGGTAGCTGACGCGGAAGCGAATAAAGAAGCTGATAAGAAGTTTGAAGAGCTAATTCAAGCGCGTAACCAAGCTGATGGTATGGTTCACGCCACACGCAAACAGCTTGAAGAAGTTGGTGATGCACTAAGTGCAGAAGACAAAGCGCCAATTGAAGAAGCACTTACTGCACTTGAAACTGCAGTTAAAGGCGAAGACAAAGCAGAAATCGAAGCAAAAACGCAAGAACTTATTCAAGCGTCTAGCAAGTTGATGGAAGCGGCGCAAGCTCAACAAGCAGCTGGCGGTGCAGAAGGTGCTGAGCAGCAAGCTTCTGGTAAAGCTGACGACGACGTTGTTGACGCTGAATTCGAAGAAGTGAAAGACGACGATAAGAAATAAACTGTTGTGATTAGCCCGGCGCGCCGGGCTGTGTAAGCAGTTCAGGCGCAACAGGATATTCTTGTTGCGCCTTTGTTGTGTAAATAACTTGGTGTACGTGACTTGGCATTGTTTAACAGTCAGTCAGGTTATTTTCACAACAGTCAGATGTAGATTCGATAAGCATTATAAGCTTGTCGACAAAAAGTAGGATATGTAAACGATATGTCGAAACGAGACTACTACGAAGTACTCGGGGTAGATAAAAGCGCAGGCGAACGCGAAATTAAAAAAGCGTACAAAAAGCTCGCGATGAAGTATCACCCTGACCGTACGCAAGGCGATAAAGGCCTGGAAGATAAATTTAAAGAAATCCAGGAAGCCTACGAAATTCTGTCAGATTCGCAGAAGCGTGCTGCATACGACCAATACGGCCACGCGGGTGTTGATCCAAACCGCGGTGGTGGCGGCTTCGGTGGTGGTGCCGACTTCGGCGATATTTTTGGCGATGTATTTGGCGACATTTTTGGCGGTGGCGGTCGCGGTGGACGTCAGTCTCGCGCGCGTCAAGGTTCAGACCTTCGCTATAACTTAGAGCTAAGTCTTGAAGAAGCGGTTCGCGGTAAAAGCGTCGATATTCGTGTACCGACTTTGGTTGAGTGTGACGTGTGCGATGGCTCAGGTGCGAAAAAAGGTTCTTCACCTAAGACCTGTCCAACCTGTCATGGCAACGGCCAAGTTCAAATGCGCCAAGGTTTCTTTGCTGTGCAGCAAACCTGTCCGACATGTTCGGGCAAGGGCAAGATTATTGAAGACCCTTGTAACAGCTGTCACGGTCATGGTCGTAAAGAAAAGACCAAAACCCTTAACGTTAAGATTCCAGCAGGCGTAGACACAGGTGATCGTATCCGTCTTTCTGGTGAAGGCGAAGCGGGTGAAAACGGTGCGCCGGCAGGCGACTTGTACGTTCAGGTTCACGTGCGTGAGCATGAGATCTTTAAGCGCGACGGCAACAACCTATACTGCGAAGTTCCTTTAAGCTTTACGACGGCTGCACTAGGCGGTGAGCTAGAAGTACCAACATTAGACGGTAAGGTGAAGCTGAAAATTAGCGCCGAAACGCAGACTGGCCGTATGTTCCGTTTACGCGGCAAAGGTGTCAAATCAGTACGCAGCGGCGCCATGGGCGACTTAATGTGTAAAGTTGTGGTTGAAACGCCAGTAAACTTGTCATCGCGCCAAAAAGAGCTATTGCAAGAGTTAGAAGAGTCTATGGGCAAAGCGTCAAGCAAGCACAGCCCTAAAGCGCAAGGCTTCTTCGACGGCGTCAAAAAATTCTTTGATGACTTAACTAACTAATTAGATACGCCATTATCATTGGTTCTATTTTAAAGCCCTCATTCTGAGGGCTTTTTTATGCCTACAAAGTCGTTCACCAAGCTAAAATTTTGTTGCGAGCAAATACGAATGACTGTCCGAAACTGCCCTTCGATTTGATGGGTAAGTGTCTGTCCAGAACTGCGCTGCACCAAGCTAAAACTTTGTTGCGAGCAAATTTGAATGACTGTCCGAAACTGTCCTTCGATTTAATGGGGAAGTGTCTGTCCGAACCTGCGCTGCGAAACTGCGCTGTGGTGGGACTTTGCAGATGTTCTTTATGTGTCTTAGATTGGGATTAATCTCTCCACTACGTCAATTCACCGTTATATTTCTTGCGCTGGCACAAACTATTCGTCACGATAGACTTATAAGTAAAAGATTAGATATTTGCATACGTATTTTGTAGATATAACCAACTCAAACAAAGGGAACAGGCATGAAATTTTTCAATAAAGCGATTATCGCTGTGGCAACGGCGGGTGTGGTAGTGTCAACATCAGTAGCAGCTGATGTGACAGAGGCGTCTTCAGAAAAACACGCTAAAGCGGCTACGCAGTACCGTCAAGCAGTGTTTCAGCTGGTACGCAGCAATATGGGGCCGCTTGGTGGAATGGCAAAAGGCGCGCTACCGTTTGATGAAAGCGTTATGGAAACCAACGCAGTACGTCTAGAGCAGCTTGCTGATATGATGGAAGATTACCTTTCCGTTGATACACGTAAGTTTGACGTTGAAACCGGTGCGAAAGATACAATTTGGGACAATTTCTCAGATGTTGAAACAAAAGTGATGGCGCTTAAAACTGCAGCACAAGGCTTACAAGCGGCAGTTAAAGCGGGCGATGAAAGTGCGTATCGCGGTGCTATTGGAAAAATAGGCGCAAGCTGTAAATCGTGTCACGACGATTATAAAAAAGATTAAGCAATCAAATATCTTAAAGGCGCTTCTTTTTTCCATTTCATTTTTTCTCTTATAGCGTGGAACAGTGGAGCGCCTTTTCAGTAAATAGTCCTTACTTCTTCTCTTAATAACTTCGCCTAATGTCTGAGCATTTATTTACGTGAAATTGCTGGAATAATATACGGTAGTTGGCTATATTTCAGAACATGTCAACACTTCGCTTGTCACTAAAAACAGTTAATGTAGCAATTAGAATTTTGATAAAACCTTTCATAAAGGTGAATTAAAACATACGCTACACAGGTAAATAGAAGGTACACAAGGAATGCTGCCTTTACTCTACTAACATCATGTGATGTCACTATTTTTAAATTAATGGATTATTAAAAGGCTTGCTTAGATGGATTTACGCAGTGAACGCATGTTATCGACAGTACGAACCACGCAGCACAACTTCGCTGCGCTTCTTACTGAGAACAAAACCAAAGCGCATGCCCTTTGCATTTTATTAGCTTCAATAAATCAAAATAGCGGTCGAGCTACGATTGTCGCAAGCGATACAAATCATTCATTAGATGATGCCCAAAGCATTGTGTTTCCCTCTCACGTTTTGCTTATGCTTCCACTTACGCACTTGAGTGCGCCTATTCCATGCAGCGAATTTGAGTTACCAGACTCCCTTAAGCAATATTGCAACCACCATATTGTGGTGGCAATGATACGTGATGTTCAAGGTGAGGTGATAGGCGTTTTACTTACCTTTGTGCAGCACAATGTGCTGAATGCCCGACAACACGCGCTTATTGATATCACGCGGCAAAAAGTAGAGGTGAGTTATCAGTATGAGCTAGTAAGACACCCTTACTCCGATAAACTGTCTGAGCAGCTGTCCCTTTTAGAAAAAGTGAGTTCAATCTCTAAGGTGGGCGCGTGGGAGATTGATAGATTTGCAGGGAATTTTTCCTCAACTGCGGTCATGAAACAGTTCTTGGGCTTGCCACAGATTAGAAATGTCAGCCTCCGTGAAGTCCTTTCGATGATAGCGCCGAGCGATAAGGTAACGCTAAAGCGTAAAATAATAAAAGCGTTGAAGGGTGACCGTCAGTTTTCCATGCACTTTAACTTCCGAGATAACCAAGGCCAAACAAAAAGTATTAAGCTTTCTGTATTTCTACAAATTGAAAAAAGTAAACGCCAAGGCTTAAAGATAGCACGCATCTATGGCACGGCCCAGGATGAAACTGATATTCAACGACTTTCGGAGTCGCAACATAACTATACGAATTACCTGGCCACATTGTTAAACAGTGTTGATAGCGTAGTGTTATGTATAGATGAAAATGGGACTATTTTGTCAGCCAATGATCATCTTTCTAGCGTTTTAGGTTTCGAACCTGACGAGTTGATAGGGCAAGACGTAAGATTGATTTCCACAAAAGTGCAAAATAGCGATAGCCTCTCTTTGTTTTCGAATCTTAGTGCAGTTTTTAAAACCTGTGCTGAAAAACGAGATGTAAGGGAATGCTTGCGGCATAAGAGTGGCAAGCGCGTTTCATGTGAGGTGAGCTTAAAGCCTTGTATCATTGATGGGCAGCGGCTTATGGTGGCTTCCATTAGAGATGTGTCATCCCATTACCTCGAGTTGGAGCACTTTAAGCAACTTGCGCTAACAGACGCGGTAACAGGTCTTCCTAATCAACATCAATTTGAGCGTTATCTTGGCGAGAAAGGGCGCCTAACTAGTTCATCTGAGCCTCTTTCGTTGTTTATGTGCGTAAATATTTGCAACTTTAACGAGTATGAAGAAGCATTTGGAGAGCCAACTATTGATTACATATCACGTATTTTAGCCAGCCGTTTCGTTCGAGTATTCGAAGATAAAGGCTGTTATAAAGCGCGTGTATTCAAATGCAGTAGGGGCGCATTTTTTCTTCACATCGACCAGTGTTTCAGCGAAGAAGCAGATGCGATAAGGGTTGCAAAAAGCTACGCCAACCAGCTGCAAGAGCACGTTCTGCTGCCAATCACGCTTCACAACAGCCTTCTAACAATAGAAACTCAAACAATTAGCTGTACTTTGCCTACTACGCATTTTTCGTTTAAAAAAATACGTGAGACGTTGGCGCATAAACCTCGGCGCGTAATTAGCGACCAACCACCGAGTGCAAATGATTATATTCATATCAAAGCAAGCGATGTCGAACGTTACAGCTACGTGAAGCGTTCATTGGGAAGAGCGATCTCCAATGACGAGCTATTTATCGAGTTACAACCTCAATATGATGGGCTAAATAATGTTATCAGCTCTGAAGTACTATTAAGGTGGAACCACCCACATCTCGGCGTAGTTAACCCCGCTGAATTCATTCCAATTGCAGAAGAGAATGAATACATTGCTGAATTTGGCTTATGGGTTTGCAATGAAGCATGTAAGTTATTAAAAGATTGTCAATCCCAGCACATCGACACCAAGTTATCCATTAATATCAGCGCTAAGCATTTGGCGAGAGCTGATTTCGTCGGCAAGTTTTTAGCGATCGTAAACAAATGGCAAGTACCGCACGAAAGTTTAACGCTGGAATTGACAGAAGGCGCGCTAATAAGGGGGGTAAGTATCATTCAGTATCGTGTAAGAGAGCTTGCTGAACAAGGTTTTTCCCTATCAATCGACGATTTTGGAATAGGAGAATCAAACCTTAATTATCTTCAAGATTTACCTATTAAAGAGTTGAAGGTTGATAAGGTGTTTATTGAAGCGATGGAAGGTTCAGAACAGAAAACACTTTTAGTAACAAGTATTTGCAATATGGCCAAAGCACTCCATTTAAATACAGTAGCAGAGGGCATTGAAACTACTCAGCAACTCGACCAAGCTAAAGCGTGCGGTTGCAGTGCTTTTCAAGGTTTTTATCTTGACAAGCCCATGAGCATTAGCGATTGGCGTGACAAGTTAGGGCATAATTCGCAATAGCGTTATATGTAAATATTTCGCGCTCAGTTTGAAAGTAAAATTTTAATATTATGTAAATCATATGGTTATGAAGTCTACGCCTGAAGTCTTATAACCATATTGTCGTGAACTGAAGTAGGTTGAACATAAACCCTACTCAGGACATGGTTATGACTTATAAAAATGAATACATTGCCTCTACACAGCATCCCGATGAGTTTTGGTTACAACAGGCTAGCAACATTGCTTGGTTCGAGCCTCCCTCAAAAGGCTGCCAAGCGACAGATAATGGCTATTATGACTGGTTTCGGGGAGGTCAACTCAACACATCGTACCTAGCGCTAGATCATCACGTAAAAAATGGGCGAGGTGAAAAGACTGCTCTGATATATGATTCACCGGTCACACAGACAACGCAATACTTTACTTACAATGAATTACTTTCACAGGTTGCTGCATTCGCGGGCGGACTTTCGACCTTGGGGGTGTCAAAGGGAGATAGGGTCATTATTTATATGCCTATGATCCCTCAAGCAGCAATTGCCATGCTAGCTTGTGCCCGTCTTGGTGCAATTCACTCGGTTGTCTTTGGCGGTTTTGCCGCGAATGAACTTGCCGTGCGAATTGATGATGCAAAACCCAAGGTCATTGTAACCGCATCTTGTGGCATCGAAGGAACTAAAATACTTCCCTACAAACCTCTTGTTGATGAAGCCGTATCGTTAGCCAGCCATAAGCCTAGCGCTTGTGTTTTGTTTCAGCGAGAGCAGCTAACAGCAAAAGTAGACCAGGAGACCGACCATGACTGGAATACATTGGTAGAAAATAGTACGCCAGCCGCGCCCGTCGCGGTTGACGCCACCGACCCACTCTATGTGCTTTATACCTCGGGAACTACCGGCAAGCCAAAAGGTGTGGTGAGGGATAATGGCGGTCATGCTGTCGCGCTTCACTATTCTATGGGTGCTATCTACGGCATTAGTGAGGACGACGTATTTTGGGCAGCGTCAGATGTAGGCTGGGTTGTGGGCCATTCCTACATTGTTTACGCGCCGCTGATTAAAGGCGCTACTACTGTGCTTTATGAGGGAAAACCTGTGGGCACACCTGATGCTGGTGCGTTTTGGCGTATGATTGAAAACCATAAAATCAATGTGCTTTTTGCTGCCCCCACAGCGTTTAGAGCAATCAGGAAAGTGGATCCAGATGCTGAGTTTTTTTCCAAATATGATACGTCTAGCCTGCGAACATTGTTTATGGCAGGTGAGCGACTAGATCCTCCTACCTATTATTGGGCACTTGATAAAATAGGTGTACCAGTCATCGATCATTGGTGGCAGACAGAAACAGGTTGGCCCATTTGTTCTAACCCAATGGGGTTGGAACCCATGGACACCAAGCCCGGTTCTTCAAGTGTTCCTACGCCTGGCTTTAATGTAAAAGTGCTTAAAGGCCCCAATGAAGAACAAACAACGGGAGATAAGGGGGCGATAGCAATCAAATTACCGCTACCTCCGGGCTGCTTATCAACAATCTGGCAAGATCATCAGCGTTTTAAGGACGGCTATTTACGTGAGTTTGATGGGTACTACAGCACTGGCGATAATGGCTATGTGGACGAAGATGGTTATGTGTTCATAATGGGGCGCACTGATGACGTCATTAACGTCGCAGGGCACCGGCTTTCAACAGGAGAGATGGAAGAGGTGTTAGCTGCACACCCTGCCGTCGCCGAGTGCAGTGTGATTGGTGTTAACGATGCACTCAAAGGTCAACTACCAGTTGGGTTAGTATTGTTAAAAGATGGGGTTTCAGTTGATGAAAAAGAATTGGAGAAAGCCCTAGTTCAGCGTGTACGTGACGCCATTGGCCCTGTAGCGTGCTTTAAACGAGCTATTGTTGTGGAGCGACTACCTAAAACTCGCTCAGGTAAAATTCTACGAAAATTGCTCCGTCAAATTGCAGCGAACGAGACAGTATCTGTGCCATCGACGATTGATGATCCCGCCAGCGTAAAAGAAATTGAATCCTTAATGCGTCAAAAAGGTTTGGTTGAAGTACCAAACTCACTTAATTGTGAAGCTTAGTTTTTAACTGCTGAAGTGGGGATGGCTTGGGCCTGTGGACGCTATGTCTGAGGCCCTTGAACGCCAAGCTAATAATATTCTTCTATTTCTGGAGTTGGCGGATAAACTTCAATTGCTACATATACAATAGCTGCGGCGAGTAATGCGACGACAAGTGCGCTAATTAATCGAGAGCCAGTAATGCCCACTGTTTTTGATACCTTTTTCCCATGTACCATAGCAGGCACTAATTTTTGCTTTTTATAAATGCCGTAAAAAACGACTGCAGCAATGTGCAGAGTAATAACATAAAGCAATAAGTCGAAAGTAAGGTGGTGAAGAGAATTCATCAGCGCTAGTGTTTGTTCATCTGCCAGCGGTCGATAGGGGCCATCTAGAAATATATCGTCCGTCATAAACAAGCCAGAAATTGCTTGAACCGCTACTAAAACGAGCATTATGACAACAAACCAGCCTCCTAGTGGATTGTGCCCGATTGAAGGCATTGAGTCTTTATCAAACAAGGTTTTCATGTAGCGGATTACTTTTCGCGGACCTGTAACAAAGCTGCTGAATCTAGCGTACTGCGTTCCTACAAAACCCCATATAATCCTGAAGATAACCAGGAATAGGGTGAAATATCCAATATAGAAATGCCACTGGATTGCATTTTCTAACCACTCGGCTGTTGCATACTGGGCCAAGAGACTTGAAACAAGAAGCCAATGAAAAACGCGGGTGGGAATATCCCAAACGAGTACTTTCTGCATAGTATTTTTATTTACGTTGAAAATAGTAATAAGTGACTACAGCGTCACTCAACTAGGCTAAGAAAACAAGCCTGATGAGCGTTGAAGCGAGTAGGTTTATCGAAAATATCTATCGAGTCTGGGGAGAATGAGTTTTAGTGTGTGAAGAGTGCAAACAGTGCATAAACTTCATCGAATTGTCTTTAGAACAATGTTATCTGAGCCTATACCCACGCTTTTCCGTGAATTAACACTGGACTGTATAAAAGCCAAGGGTTTACTACGTTTGTTGTTATGCGTATTTATTATGAAACTCGCATTGCAATAGTGGGGGTATTTGGCAAAATGCGTGCTAGTTGAAGGCAAATAAAAGTGTAATACAAATAATGAAAGTAGGATTGTTTGGCGCCAATGGGCGCATGGGGCGTGTTCTTGTTGAGGCACTTGATTTAAGTGATGATGCAGAACTCAGTGTTGCAACAGTGCGTGACGATTCTCCATGGGTCGGTTTAAACGTAGGCGAGCTCGCAGGTATTGGTAAGAAAAACATCGATTGCTCGGCGCTATCTGACTTGAGCGGAAGTGACGCCGACGTGATGATCGATTTTACATTACCTTCTGTTATTGAAAGCAATTTAGCGTGGTGTGTCGACAACAACATGCCTGTCGTTATTGGGACCACTGGTCTCAACGACAGTCAACTTAATGCGTTAGATGAGGCGGCTAAACATATCCCAATTGTTTTTGCGGCAAATTATAGCGTTGGCGTAAATCTTATGTTGTCACTCGTTCGACAGGCGGCGAGCGTACTGGGTGAAACCGCAGATATCGAAATTACTGAAGCCCATCACCGATTTAAACAAGATGCGCCATCAGGTACGGCAATGGCAATAGGCGAAGCAATTGCCGATGAATTGGGCAGAGATTTAAAGTCATGTGCAGTTTATGGACGTGAAGGCAAAGAGCCAGAGCGAGACCAGGGGACCATTGGTTTTGCGACAATTAGAGCTGGTGACATTGTAGGTGAGCATACCGCGCTATTTGCAGACATAGGTGAGCGATTAGAGATAACGCATAAAGCGTCAAGCCGCTTAACCTTCGCTAAAGGTGCAGTGCATGCAGCAAAATGGTTGTATGGTAAGCAACCTGGTCTATACTCCATGGTTGATGTACTAGAATTGAAGCTTTAGATGGCTCTCTGTTACCTTGTAAAAAGCAAGCTAACGTTAGGGCGTTACTAAAGTGTTAAACTAAAGTTGCATTATAAATGAGCAATAAGCCGTACTTTCGGTGGTTCTGCGCAAAAAAGGTGGTATAAGCGTTATTTTAGTAAATTATTACAAATAAATTTGCCATTTTCGGTCAGTAATGTATACTCGCCGGAATTTGCCAGAATTTCGTATTCTGAAGCTGTCAAACCGGCTGAAGAGTGCGGTTTTATTAGCTGCAAAGATCGTAAAACGGGATGTATTGTTATCAATAACTCCCGTTTTTTGTGGGGTTTGTGCAAAAAAATGCGCAAACACATAGTTATCCTTAATCTGGAGGTTGACTTGGCTAATTCTGCCCTTTTGGTGTTAGAGGATGGTTCTGTTTTTAAAGGTACGGCGATAGGCGCTACTGGCTCCGCCGTCGGGGAAGTTGTTTTCAATACTTCCATGACCGGCTATCAAGAAATTCTCACCGACCCATCCTACGCTGAACAACTCATCACCCTTACTTATCCACATATTGGCAACACCGGAACTAACGAAGAAGACGTCGAAGCAGATAAAATCTGGTCGAAGGGTCTGATAATTCGTGATTTACCTCTTGTTGCTAGCAACTTTCGTCAACAGCAAACACTGTCTGAATACCTTAAAGCGAAAGGCGTTGTGGGTATTGCTGACATTGATACACGTCGCTTGACGCGTATCTTGCGAGACAAAGGTGCACAAAACGGCTGCATTATTTGCTCTGATGAATTAGACGAGTCTAGCGCCTTAGCGCAAGCAAAAGCTTTCCCAGGTCTTAAAGGCATGGATTTAGCAAAAGTCGTAAGCATCACTGAACCAAAAACATGGACAGAAGGTAGTTGGGAACTTGGCAAAGGTTACGTAACGCCAAGTGAAACTAAGTACCATGTCGTAGCATACGATTACGGTGTGAAAAACAATATTCTTCGCATGCTAGCTGACCGCGGTTGTAAAGTGACTTTGGTTCCAGCGCAAACGCCTGCTGAAGACGTGCTAGCCATGAATCCTGACGGTGTATTTTTGTCAAATGGACCAGGCGATCCCGAGCCATGTGACTACGCAGTTAACGCAATTAAAACCATCGTCGAAACCGGTACGCCAGTATTCGGTATTTGTTTAGGTCACCAGTTACTTGCTATTGCAAGCGGTGCTAAAACAGTGAAGATGAAGTTTGGTCACCACGGCGCAAATCACCCGGTTAAAGACCTAAAGCGCAATGTAGTTATGATCACCAGCCAAAACCACGGTTTTGCTGTGGATGAGTCTAGCTTGCCAGATAACCTAGAAGTAACTCACATTTCGTTGTTCGACAAGTCGTTGCAAGGTATCCATCGCACCGACAAGCCTGCGTTTAGTTTCCAGGGGCACCCTGAAGCCAGCCCGGGTCCTCATGAAGCGGCGCCGTTATTCGACCACTTCATTGAACTTATTGAACAACACAAGCAGTAGGAATTAGCCCGCTATGCCAAAACGTACCGACATAAAAAGTATTCTTATCATTGGTGCTGGCCCTATTGTTATCGGCCAGGCTTGTGAATTCGACTATTCAGGCGCGCAAGCGTGTAAAGCCCTTCGCGAAGAAGGCTACCGTGTTATTTTGGTTAACTCTAACCCAGCAACCATCATGACCGACCCAGAAATGGCAGATGCAACCTACATCGAGCCTATCCACTGGGAAGTAGTTCGCAAGATCATCGAAAAAGAACGCCCAGATGCCATCTTACCTACAATGGGTGGTCAAACTGCACTTAACTGTGCGCTAGAGCTCGATAAGCACGGCGTACTTGACGAGTTCGGCTGCGAGCTTATCGGTGCAACGGCAGACGCTATCGATAAAGCGGAAAACCGCGAACGCTTTGACAAAGCAATGAAAAACATTGGCCTTGAATGTCCACGTGCAGAAATTGCGCACACTATGGATGAAGCGCACGATGTGTTAAGCCGTATCGGCTTTCCTTGTATTATTCGTCCGTCTTTCACCATGGGTGGAACCGGTGGCGGTATCGCGTACAACATTGACGAGTTCAATGAAATTTGTACCCGCGGTCTCGACCTTTCTCCAACCAACGAACTACTCATCGATGAATCGTTACTAGGTTGGAAAGAATACGAAATGGAAGTAGTACGCGATAAAGCAGACAACTGCATCATCGTATGTACTATCGAAAACTTCGACCCTATGGGTGTTCACACCGGCGACTCAATCACTGTTGCACCGGCACAAACGTTGACCGATAAAGAATTCCAAATAATGCGTAATGCAGCCATGGCTGTACTTCGTGAAATTGGCGTTGAAACCGGTGGTTCAAATGTACAGTTCGGTGTAGATCCGAAAACGGGCCGTATGGTCATCATCGAGATGAACCCACGTGTATCTCGTTCTTCTGCGCTTGCTTCAAAAGCAACGGGTTTCCCTATTGCGAAAGTAGCGGCGAAACTTGCGGTAGGTTACACGTTAGATGAATTAGCGAATGACATTACAGGTGGCTTAACGCCAGCGTCGTTCGAGCCGTCTATCGACTACGTCGTGACTAAGATCCCACGCTTTAATTTTGAAAAGTTTGCCGGTGCTAACGACCGCCTGACTACCCAAATGAAGTCAGTGGGGGAAGTAATGGCGATTGGTCGTAACCAGCAGGAATCACTGCAAAAAGCCCTTCGCGGTCTTGAAGTTGGTGCGACAGGCCTTAATCCAATGGTTGATCTTGAAGACCCTGAATCACGCAATAAAGTGGTTTATGAACTTCGCCAACCGGGTGCAGAGCGTATTTGGTACATCGGTGATGCATTCCGTATGGGTATGTCTGTTGATGAGGTATTTAACCTTACGAATATCGACCGCTGGTATCTTGTTCAGCTTGAAGATCTTATTCTTCTTGAAGCAAAAGTAGCTGAGCTTGGCTTACCTGGTATTGATGCTGACTTTATGCGTGCCCTTAAGCGTAAAGGCTTCTCAGATGCGCGTCTTGCTGAATTAACAAAAGTGGCTGAGAGCGATATTCGTGAAACCCGTCGTGATTTTGGTATCTCTCCAGTCTACAAGCGTGTAGATACCTGCGCCGCAGAATTTTCTACCAGTACAGCCTACATGTACTCTACGTATGACGAAGAGTGTGAGGCTGCGCCAACTGATAGAGATAAGATTATGGTATTGGGCGGTGGCCCTAACCGTATCGGTCAAGGTATTGAATTCGATTATTGCTGCGTTCACGCTGCGCTTTCAATGCGTGAAGACGGTTACGAAACTATTATGGTTAACTGTAACCCTGAGACGGTGTCCACCGACTATGACACGTCAGATCGCCTATACTTCGAACCAGTAACTCTTGAAGATGTGCTTGAAATCGTTGCTAAAGAGCAGCCAAAAGGAGTTATCGTGCAGTATGGTGGTCAAACGCCACTTAAGCTTGCCCGTGCTCTCGAAGCCGCTGGCGTTCCAATCATGGGTACATCGCCAGAGGCGATTGACCGTGCGGAAGACCGCGAGCGTTTCCAGCAAATGGTTAACAAGCTTAATCTTAAGCAGCCAGCGAATGCTACGGTAACTAACGTTGAGCAAGCGCTAACTATGGCCGAAGAGATTGGCTTCCCGCTGGTTGTTCGTCCAAGTTACGTGCTTGGTGGTCGCGCGATGGAAATCGTTTACGACATCAAAGACCTTAAGCGTTACTTGAACGAAGCGGTAAAAGTGTCTAACGACGCGCCAGTATTGCTAGACCGATTCCTTGACGATGCTATCGAAGTTGATATCGACGCAATCTGCGATGGCAAAGAGGTTGTGATTGGCGGCATCATGGAACACATTGAACAAGCGGGTGTTCACTCTGGTGACTCTGCCTGTTCATTACCTCCGCACTCGCTTTCAAAAGATATTCAGGATGTGATGCGCGAACAGGTAAAAGCCATGGCCCTTGAACTTGGCGTTGTGGGCTTAATGAATACCCAGTTTGCGATTAAAGACGGTGAAGTATACCTTATCGAGGTTAACCCTCGTGCAGCGCGCACGGTGCCATTTGTGTCTAAGGCAACGGGTGTTCCATTAGCGAAAGTCGCAGCACGCGCCATGGCTGGCGTTAGCCTTGCTGAACAGGGCGTAACGGAAGAAATTATCCCTCCTTTTTACTCTGTGAAAGAAGTGGTACTTCCGTTTGCTAAGTTCCAAGGTGTTGACCCACTGTTAGGCCCAGAAATGCGCTCTACTGGTGAAGTTATGGGGGTTGGTGATACTTTCGAAGAGGCATATGCTAAAGCGAATTTGGGCGCCGGTGCACCTTTGCCTAAAGAAGGTAAAGCGCTTATCTCGGTGCGTGAAACCGACAAGCCTAAAATCATTGAACTTGCTAAGGCCCTGGTTGCCGCTGGCTTCAGCATTGAAGCAACGCGCGGTACGGCAACTACTTTGTACGATGCAGGCATAATGAGCACGGTGGTTAATAAACTATCGGAAGGCCGTCCTAACATTGTTGATGCCATTAAGAACGGCGAATACGCCTACTTGATTAATACAACAGAAGGTCGTCAAGCTATTACCGATTCGGTTTATATTCGTCGTGAAGCCTTGGTGAATAAGGTAACTTACACCACCACGATGAATGCAGCATTCGCTACTATTCGAGCTAAGTCTGCCGATGACCGTAATAAAGTAGCTTCAGTTCAAGAACTGCACGCTAGACTTAAACACTAATGACATAAGCTAGGATACGAGGTATCCTAGCAATATTACATTTGTGTGAACGAATAAAAAGTGCGCCTTCGCGGCGCACTTTTCTGTTTAAATTACTAGCTAAGTGAGACAGTATTCATGAGTCAGTATCCAATGACAGCGCGCGGTGCTCAAATGCTGCGTGACGAATTAAATGAGCTAAAAACTAAAACACGCCCACGTATTATCGAGTCTATCGCCGAAGCGCGTGAGCATGGTGATTTGAAGGAAAATGCGGAATATCACGCGGCCCGTGAACAGCAAAGCTTCTGTGAAGGTCGTATCCAAGATATCGAAGGCAAACTTTCAAATGCACAAATCATCGACGTCACAAAAATGGAAAACACCGGAAAAGTGATTTTCGGTACTACGGTTACAATTCTTAATATTGCTAGTAATGAAGAAACGACCTATCGCATTGTGGGTGACGACGAAGCTGATATCAAGAACAACCTGATTTCGGTGAACTCACCTATCGCTCGAGGGCTAATAGGTAAAGAGCTTGATGACACAGTGACTATTCAAACGCCAGCGGGCGCAGTTGAAGTGGAAATCATAGAAGTCGAGTACATTTAGTTTATTTTTTAATTTAAGTGAAAAACTAAAAAAATAGCAATTCGAAGTACCCCCAAATAATTGGATATTCCAATATTTGGGGTTTTTTCATACTTAAAAATAACAAAGTCTCTTAATCACTTTCCCACATCATTTCTCGAATGGTTTATAGACCTCAGTTTTTCAAAGGCGCGTGCTCCACGTTAAATTTGCAAAAATAGTGACAATCACTCGAAGTTTCTGCTTCGACCTACTATATTATTTATTAAACAATTTTAATAAGTGTGCTTTCAACTAGCACCACCGCTGCTTCGTGGCCCTGATGCTTTGAAATTTAAACTTCGTTGAATGTAGTCAAGGTTAAGTCATGAAGTCGATTCCTTATATTCAAAATGTATTGATACTCACTAGTGTTATTACCATATCGGGTTGTGGGGCGGATAAAGCGGTTACTGTCGAAGAAAGTTCGTTGTCTACGCAATTAATGACAACATTGAACGAGCAATTAGATGGCGGCGCGGTAGGGCTTCTATTGCCTCAGCCTACAGATTTCTCAAGTATTCCCGCTGATCCAAATAACACCCTTACTGAAGAGAAGGTTTTTCTCGGTATGATGCTCTTTCATGAAACCGCCGTTGCAACGGAAGGTGTTCATGAGCAACTGGTCAACACTTGGTCATGCGCAAGTTGTCACCATGCCGCTGCTGGCTTTAAATCTGGTGTTGTGCAGGGAATTGGAGAAGGCGGAACAGGTTTTGGTGTTGCTGGAAAAATGCGTGTCTTAGCCGAGGGCTTTGATAAATCGAGCACCGATCCTAGTCTAGTTCCCGATGTTCAACCGCTAACTTCACCCAGTATTCTAAATACGGCTTATCAAGAAGTAATGCTTTGGAACGGTCAGTTTGGTAATCAGCATGGAGGGCTAGTTAATGCTAAATTACCTGATGAGATATTAGCTACGCCTGGTACGCCAAAAGCTGAAAATACTCGTGGTTTAGGAGGCTTAGAAACCCAAGCAATTGCTGGTACAAAAGTACATAGACTCAACACGTTCAACAACTCACTCGTCCAGCAAAATATGGAATATCAATTGTTGTATGAAGCTGCATTTCCAGAGGGGGGCGACGATATTCTTGAAAATATGGGTAAGGCAATTGCCGCATATGAGAGAACGGTACTAGCAAATCGAGCGCCTTTCCAGCGTTGGTTACAAGGCGAAGACGCAGCGCTCACTGACCAAGAAAAGCGAGGCGCTTTACTTTTCTTTGGCAAAGCGGGTTGCGCAAGCTGTCATACTGGCCCCGCGTTGAGCTCGAAAATAGGGGCTGCTAACGAAGAAATGTTTATGGCCATTGGCTTTGCCGACCTCGATACATCAAACCCCACAATAACTGGTGTAGTAACTGAAAATGATGCGAAGGGTAGGGGCGGTTTTACTGGCCGAACAGAAGATAACTATAAGTTTAAGGTACCACAACTCTACAACTTAAAAGATTCAAATGTGTTTGGTCACGGTGGAAGTTTCACGAGTGTTAAACAGGTGGTGTTATACAAGAACGCCGGTGTGCCACAAAAAAGACTGGCGGATGGCATTATAGATGATCGTTTTGTGCCTTTGAATCTCAGTGACGACGAAATTGATGATTTAGTCACATTTTTGGAAGAAGGACTTTATGACCCGCATCTGGAAAGATATATACCCGATGCTTTGCCATCAGGAGCATGTTTTCCTGTAGCAGATGAGCAATCTAAGATAGACCTAAACTGCCCACTCTAGATAGAAAAAGGCGCCAACCGGCGACGCAAAGCAAAGGAAAACAAACTAAGAACTTAGGTTCGTTACTTTTTGTCTTTTCATTACGATTTTTTGTGTAAGTCATATTCCCCATGACTGCATTAGATTTGTCTTTATTTGCCGCATAAAACACCGGTTAGATAATCGATTTGCGCTTATTCTAATGTTTCCTATACTGAGATGAGCTGCCTGTTTTTACGGCAATTGTAGGAGGTATATCTTTCCTTATCCGTCTTGTTGAGCAGTACTGTTTTACATGGAGTCTTTATTAGTGCGCTTGCTACAACGATTTTCTATTCTTCAGCTGTCTGTATTGGGTGCGGGCATACTATTAATTAGTGTTGCATACTTAGCTTTCAAAGATATCAAACGGTCGTTAGACGACACTCGAGCGGCTTCAACCGATATTGAAATGATAGCGCTAATTGCCACTGTGGAGTCTGTGGCGCACCATCATGCAGTTGAACGAGGGTTAACGGCCGGCTACTTGGGTAACCCAACCCCTAAAGGGCGAGATAACGTTGAGGCTCAGCGAAAACAGGCAGATCACGCAGCAGCGCTGTTAACCTCATTACTGCAAAATGATAATGCGTACGGCGATAGGGTAACCAAAATTCTTAACCCACTACTTGGTTACTTAGGTGATAAACAGGCGCTCAGACGAGAGGTGGATAGTCAACAAGGTACGCGGGCATTTAGGTTCTACAGTTCTCTTAACGCATCGGCGCTGAATGCCGCCACGGCATTAACGATGTACGTTAACAACTTAGCGTCAAAAGAACAGTTGTCCAGCGCCATTCTTTTAGCGCAGTTAAAAGAGCGATTGGGGCAACAACGAGGGAAAGTGAATGGCGTAATAGCGCGACAAGAGGCCAGCGATACCGTAATTAGTGAGCTAAAGCGTTATCAACAAGAAGTACAATATATTTCAGGAAAACTGGAAAACAGTTTACCTAACGACAGTGTTGCGATGTTCACGAGATCAATGACATCAGATGAAGCAACGTTGATAAACCGAACACTTAAAAACCTCAATTCAGGGAAAGTCGACGTTACTGTGCTTCCTACTAACAGCGAATGGTTTGGGGCAGCGACATCACAAATCAATGATGTAAAGTCGATACTTGACAATATTTGGGTACAAGTAAACAAAAATGCAAAAGACATGCACAGTGAAGCCTCGTTTGCACTGATACTTACACTCATCATTATTTTTGTTGGCATTGTGGTTATCACCCTCATCTATCGCGCGCTCTTATACATACTCAACACGCAACTCACCCGCCTTACACAAAATCTTTCAAAGATTGCCGAGAAAGGAGATTTGACGGTTGACGTAAAAATGCAGGTACAGAATGAACTTGGCACCGTGTCTATTGCGATTAATAAAACGATATTGGCACTTAAAGATTTAATCAGAGGGCTAGAGCAGTCTATTGACGCGAGCTCTCGCTTATCATCAGAATTAGAAGCCTCCTGTACGGAAATGGAACAGGATGCGGGAAAAACGCAACAACGCTCCCTTAATATCGCATCAGCGTTAGAAGAAATATCGGTAACGAGTACCGACATTGCTAAATCGGCCTTTGATACCCTAGCTGCGAGTAAATCACTGGATCAACTGGCAATCGAAGCTTTCGATATTAACGAGTCGATCAGAACGGCGATGAAACAGTTAGAAGACGACATGACAGATGTTAAGGATAATGCTGCGGCTATGGAAAAGCAGGTGACCGATATCAGCAGCATACTTGAAACAATCAACACTCTCTCAGAT
>Ga0115005_10000591_pt1 | contig 28149 bp, 27 predicted proteins | sample ArcOceMetagenome_FD_87163 | JGI IMG/M metagenome (GOLD analysis project Ga0115005, IMG submission 87163) | Marine eukaryotic phytoplankton communities from Arctic Ocean - Arctic Ocean - Greenland ARC118M Metagenome | ecosystem: Environmental > Aquatic > Marine > Oceanic | place: Arctic Ocean...
TCTAATCTCAACCACATGCTTATTAACTTATGATGCCACCGTACTTTACTCTTGAATTGCTGATCGTCATTCACCGTACAAATCATCTTGTGGTGTAAACCGATTCGTTCTTGTGCTTCAACTAAAGCATTAACGTGTTTGCTATAATCTATCAGTACCTTAGTTAATTATATTATTTCTATCGTTTCAATATTATGCTTAACAACTCCACGTGCAAGGTATTGATGTGTGTTTTTACCTGAATTATTTTTATCTAAATACTTGAGATCCTTACGAGCAAAAAATATTTTTCATTTCTTTTTAGCTCTAAAACATCAGATTCTATATCACCAATATTGCTTATCATACCTACATCATCTTGTAATGAACCGACAAAAGAACTTAGTAAAACGAACATAAAGATCATAGCAAAAAATTATCGCTGTATTTGACATCAGTTGTACTTGAACAACATAGAAGAGGTCGTAAAAGAAATTAAAATTTGATCGATTTATGTGACATTATTCACAAGGTGTTATAAGATTTATGTGCGGATAAAATATTTTTTTAAATCATTTTCTGGAATGGGTTTACTCACGTAATAGCCTTGAACCACATCACAACCAATATTACGTAATAAGCGTAATTGTTCTTCTGTTTCAACACCTTCAGCTAAAACTCGCTTCCCTAATCCATGAGAAAGCTCGACCATCGACTTAACAATAGTGAAATCGGAATCATTACTTGCCACTTCGTCAATAAAACTTTTATCGATTTTGATTTTATCAATAGGCAATCTTCGTAGGTAGGCTAATGAAGAGTAGCCCGTACCAAAATCATCGATAGATACTTTTATGCCCATATTTTGTAAAATAACTATCGTATTCATCGCCGTTGCCATTTCGGTTATAACAACGTTTTCAGTAATTTCGAGATCTAAACATCGTGGGGGGATTTGATACTTATAAAGAAGTGCTTGAATATTTTTAATCAGTTTAGGGTCTTGAAATTCTACCGCGGTAAGATTAACAGCCACCGTAACTCGACGGTTATATTGCTTATACCAACGAGCAACCCCCTGACATGCTTTTTCCAATACGTAACTATCAAGTTCGCTTAATAAATTCAGGGATTCGATGTCAGGCAAAAAATCTGCAGGCTGTAATAATCCACGTTTAGGATGTTGCCAACGGACCAGTGCCTCAAAGCCCTCTATTCTATTATTAAATAAATTCAGTTGAGGCTGATAATATAAGACAAACTCATTTTTTTCGAATCCATTACGCATTTCTTTTTCCATCGCCAGTAACCTTCGGCCATATGCTTGCATACCTGTTTTATATTTAACTGTCGCTACATTTTGGCTTTCAGCTTGAGCGAGTGCCAAATTAGCTTTTTGCAATAAATCTTCTGCTAATTTAGCGTCTTGAGGGTATAAGCAATATCCTATAGAACATTGCAATAACACTTTATGCTGCTTGATATAATAGGGTCGATTTATCAAACCGTGTAAATGTTCTATCGCAGCACTTTGCTGCTTATCATCTACGCTATCAATAACAAAGACAAAAGAGTCGCCACTTAATCGTCCAATTACTTTTGGCAAGAAAATACTTTCATCTAATCGACTGGCTATTTCACCTAAAATTGCATCTCCAACCTTGAGGCCATAAGTGTCGTTTACAAACTTAAATCGCTTAATATCTAATAAAAAAATAACTAAGTTTTGTTTGGTCCTTTCTGTCTCCTCTATAATTAAGGGGAGTTTTTCCATCACTTGTTGTCGATTGAGTGCGCCGGTTAATGAGTCATGCTTACCTAAATATTGAGCTTTATTCATGGCTGAAATAGCAATATTACGCTCTGCTCCTTGCATCCAAATAAACATAGAAAAAGCTAATAAAGTGTAAGCCCCCATATCAAAATAAATGAGGACTTGGGTTAATTCTCTAAACCAATGTTCATGAATCAATACAATAGAAAGAAAGGAATACAAGGTGTACCTTAAGCCCATAAAAATACTATAGAAAATAAAAACACGGGTAGAGAAATATTTTATTGATGAGTTATAAAGATAAAGTGCCATTAACAATAAGCCACACCCCATCACAAATGCAGGTAAACTTTCTCGTAAATAAAAGCGGTTATACACTTCATTAACTTCAAAACCATAAAGCGATGTCGCTACTAGCCCAAGAATAGTGCTAAATATAAAAACTGAGCTTTTAATTATTTTAGGGATATTTTTACTAGAAACTGCGCTATAGATACCGAGCAAAAGTGCGGTTAGATGAAAATATAGGCTCAGTTGAATAAAACACGCAAGAATAACTTTTTCTAATGAGATAACACTGAGGTTTGTCACTTGGGTTTCGATGGCAAGAGATAATTGATGAACACTTAAAGATAGTAAACTTAACATCCAGTATTTTACATACTGTCGTCCTAAACCTCGATAATACATCAAGAGAAGTGCGGCAAGTAAACCAAAGACAATCGCTTCAACAGAAAATAATAAACTATGGTAAAAGTCTTTTTCACCCATTATGTTATATTCTCTATTCGTTAATAATTAACCATTAAATATTCTTTTTCGAAGCAATACAAGTCAGTCACTCTTATTATTTACTTTTATAATATTATTTTACAACTGAATAGATTTCACACAACAGTTGTTCCTATGCCCCATCTAGTTATACTAGGTCTCAACGTATAAATTAAAGGTAAAAACATGGAATACAATACCTCTGAACTTTGTAATATTTATGCTGACTTAATTGATGTGGTTGATCCGATTTTTTGTAATTATGGTGGCCGAAACTCTTTTGGAGGTCAAGTTGTCACTATAAAGTGCTTTGAGAGTAATGGGTTAATACAAAAAATTGTAGAAAAAAATGGAAAAGGAAAAGTACTCGTTATTGATGGCGGTGGTTCAACGCGTAGAGCATTGATTGATTTATCAATAGCAGAAGAGGCAACTAAAAATGATTGGGAAGGCATTATTTGTTATGGCAGTGTGCGCGACGTTGATGCATTGGAAACTCTTGATTTAGGTATACAATGCCTCGTGTCGATTCCAGTCGGTGCTAACGATCAAGATATTGGTGAAAGTGATTTAGCAATAAATTTTGCTGGTGTCACGTTTTTGCCTGAAGATCATATCTATGCTGACAATACCGGTATTATTTTGTCGCCTGAGCCGTTATACATTGAATAGTGCCCCGCCCGTTAATCCTTAACAGCGTTGATTCACTTAAAACGCCGCTAAAATCATTACTCTGTGATAATTTATTTAGTTTTTTCACTATGCGGGTATTGCTCTAACCAACGTTTGCTCCAAATTTCAATTTCATCAAAAACAACACCACGGCTGATGTATCGGCCTTGTGCAAATTCTCCTCCCATAGCTATAAATGATTGCTCAACATTACGATTATTCATTGATGTACCAATAAGGGGTAACTTCATTGCACGGGTTAAATTTACAAGCGCATTAATTATAGCTTTATCTGATCCAGAATTTTCATTGTTATTATTTTCACTCAAAAGGTCACAATTTATTTTTACTTGATGGATGCTAACTTTTCGTAAATACCGTAATGACTCATAACTACCAGAAAAATCACCTATCGCTACATTTATATCTAAAGACTTAAGTTGATCAATAATTGCTTTTGCCCTTTGGCTGGCAGATAAAATTAAGGCTTCTTTAAACTCTACAATTAAATTCTTTGTATCAACATTATATTTATTTGCTTGCAAAACAATATAATCAATGAGCGCTGGTTCAAGTAGTTCTTTGCTTGCAAGGGTGATGGTAACTGGCTTTTCAAAACCTATTTTTTTAAATTGGGTAACCGATTTACAGGCTTGTACAATCATTTGTTTCGTTAACAGATAAATGTCACCGCTGTGTTCGGCAATATCAACAAACTGATTTAATCCCAAAGGAGTGGCATCATCACAATACCAATGCACCTCCATTTGAAAACCTAATACTTTTTTAGTCGTTAAGCATATTTGGGGCAACAAATACCAATGTAGCTTTTTATCGGCAATATCCTGCTTTAATCGCTCCATACGATGTAGCTGTTTTTCCGTGAAGAGCGCACTATTGTGATCAAAATAACTGACAATTTTTTGATCTTTTTCTGACACAAGTAAGGCGTCTTCCGCAAACGAAATTACCTCACTAACACTGTGACTATATTCTCCAATATAAGCCGCTCCAAAAGCCAACTCAAAATTAAGAGAGAAACTTTTAAAGCTCATCGCACTTGGTACGGCGGCAGAAAGTTCACGGCAAAGTTGCTCAACTTTAGTATGGTCTGGATAATTATCAGCGCTTAAATCAAGCACAACCAGGAAATGTAATCCTTGTAATCGTGCAATTTTTATTGGAGAGTCCTTAAATGAAAAGTTAGCTAATAATTTGTTTTCAAATACTTTTTTCTGTAAACAATAAGCTAACTGTAATAATAGAATATCAGAGTTATGGTGACCTAAAACCGTATTAACCGCCTGAAAATTGATCGGTTTAAATACGATGGTTACAAATCGACTTTTCGGTTTCTGCTTAATAATCGTATCTAGTTTTTCAAGTGCTTGTTGATAACTGGGTAAATTTGTCGCCGGATCTAATAAATATGTTGGTGATACATTAGGGTTATTTTCATCAATGCCATTAAGTTCTCTACGAACAGCTTGGACCAAATACCAACAACCATTAATTAAGGCGGCTAAATAGGAAATAACGATTGCAGAGACTAACCATGTTGCACTGATGAAAGCATTTAACCATGCAAAAATAATAACCACGAAGCAAAGGTGTATCAGCCACTGTATCGCTAATCTCATACGACTAGGGTTTTTTATTTTTTTCGATGATAGCACTGTGGTGCCTGCACATAAAAGCACCATAACACTTGCCGCCAACCATGCTAAATAGCCATCAATATTAGACAGAAACCATAAGCTAAAAACAAAAGATATTGCTGTTGCAATCACAATAAAGTTGATCAAATAATTTACTTTTTTAGCAGGTGTGGAATATGTGCTTAGTAACCAAAAATATAAGACGGATGAAAAAATCATTGCTGATGAAAGTATGAGTTCACTTTGGTAGCTCTTGGAATAAGCCAACGCATACAACATTAACAAAACGCTCATAGAAATCAGGGTTGGGTAACGCAGGCGAATATTCTGTAAAGGCTTAACTAATGCAATAATTAATATCACCGGAAACATTAACCCCAAGACAAAGGCAATATTAAATTCAATGAATGAAAAAGAGGCTGCTTGCACATTACCGGAGAATAAAAACAAACCTAAGACAGAAGCCAAAATTTCAGTTAATGACAAGCGCGCTAAACGAAAAAATTCCATACATTACCTTTACGTAATTTCAACAGACTTATACCCGAGCCTCTCAAGATAAATATTAAAGTGGTAAGGGAGTATATATGCCTAGATTAAGCAATATAGCAGATTTTGTATAGTGAGTTTTGTCAATAGACTGATAATGAAATTAATAATTCACTGCATCACAAGCCTATTTAGGGGAATTATATGACTTTCTGACCAGAAACAAATAATCCATTAAGTGGATTAACACCGAATTGATAACAAAGTTCTGCGGGTCTCTCAATATTCCACAGCGCTATATCAGCGTCAAAACCAAGTGATAATTGCCCTTTACTTGTTGATAATCCAAGGGCTTTTGCACCATGACACGTAACACCCGCTAACGCTTCTGCAGGTGTTAATCGAAATAACGTACAAGCCATATTGAGCATAAGTTGGATATTATTAATCGGCGATGAGCCAGGGTTAGCATCAGTTGCAATCGCCATCGGCACTGCATACCTTCTTAATAAATCCATGGGTGGTAGTTGTGTTTCGCGTAAAAAATAGAAAGCACCGGGTAGCAATACTGCCGTCATATCAGCCTCTTTCATAGCTTTTACGCCGGCTTCATCTAAGAATTCGATATGATCAGAGGAAAGTGCGTTATATTTTGCAGCTAACGCAGTACCGCCTAAATTAGATAACTGCTCAGCATGTACCTTTATAGGTAACTCATGTGTATGAGCAGCAGAAAATACCCGCTCCGTTTGTTCTATACTAAAACCAATACTTTCACAAAATACATCAACGGCATCCGCTAACTGCTCCTTTGCGATAAGTGGGATCATTTCATTACACACTAATTCAATGTAATCATTGGGCTTGTCTTTATATTCTAAAGGTAAAGCATGAGCACCAAGGAAAGTACGCTTTATTGTTACAGGAATTATTTCAGCTAACTGCCCTGCTACCTTCAACATTTTAATTTCATTCATCGTATCAAGTCCATAACCTGACTTTATTTCAAGTGTCGTAACACCTTGATGATGTAATGCCGTCAATCGTGGTAATGCACTTGCTAATAATTCAGATTCACTCGCTTTGCGTGTTGCAGAAACCGTTGAAACGATCCCTCCGCCAGCATTAGCAATTTCTTGATAACTTTTCCCTTGAAGACGCATTTCAAATTCATTGGCACGATTACCGCCATAAACTAAATGGGTATGACAATCGACTAAACCAGGTGTTAACCATTTGCCGAGTCCATTTATAACATTCAATGATCCTTGCTCATACATTGGCAAATCACATTCTTTACCTAACCAAGCAATTTTACCTTCACTTATGGCTAAAGCACCATTTTCAATGGCGCCATAACTTTTCGCGCCATCGGTCATGGTCGCTAAATTTACGTTAATGAAGAGAGTTTGCCAAACGGAGGTATTAGTTGTCATAAACGATCCAAAAGTTGATTTTAACACTAAGCTTACGACCAAAGTTTAACGTAAACGGTGGCGTTCATAAGTTTAGTGTCATGTTACCTATAGCGCTACTTTAACTTATAGCAAATACACAAGCAAGCTTGTATATACAACTATTGACTTTAACAACAAGAAATGAGATTGTGTATGCAAGTTATAGATTAGAGACTCTAAAGAGTCTTGTGAACAATAAGCCTAGCGAATTAAAATGACTCAAATAAAAACAGCAAAGTTTACCGTAATAAAGCAACATATATGCAAAAAAATTGAATCTGGTGAATGGCAACAACATGCAAAAGTGCCTTCTGAGAATGAATTAGCTGAACAGTTCTCTGTTAGCCGAATGACTGCTCGTCGTGCATTGCAAGAACTTACCGAACAAGGCTTACTTATTCGTTCACAAGGATCAGGCACTTTTGTTGCTACCTTTAAATCACAGTCTTCATTATTAGAAATTCGTAATATCGCAGATGAAATTCAAGACCGTGGTCATCAACATCATGCCAAACAGCTAAAATTATTATCCGTTGCCGTTAATGAGGAAATTGCAATTCTTCTCAACTTGAAGGTAAGTGCAGTTAACAATGGATCAGTATTTTACTCTGAAGTGCTTCATTTTGAAAATGACCAACCGATTCAACTCGAACAACGTTATGTGAATAGTAAATTAGTCCCTGATTATTTATCACAAGACTTTGCCAAAATTACGCCTCATGAGTATTTATCAAGCGAAGCCCCATTAACAGAAGCAACGCACGAAATTGAAGCTGTTTTAGCTGAAAAAGAAATATGTCAGTTACTGACAATAGAAACACAAATCCCATGTTTACAAGTTAAACGACGAACTTGGTCAAGCCAAGGTGTTGTCAGTTTAGCTATTTTAACGGCACCTGGTAATAAATACCGTTTAGGCAGCCACTTAACTTTTTAATTTCGGAGCATTAAGATGACATTTAAATACGGTATTGATCGCCTGAACCTTGATATTGTAAATGGTATTGCTGATGGCAGTATTAAAGCTGAACTTTGCCAAGAAGCTATAGATAAAATCAACATAAGCCGCCAAAGAGTCGAGAAAATGGCAGCGTCAGATAAAGCGGTATATGGTATCAATACGGGATTTGGTCCGTTATGTGATACACAAATATCACCTGAAGATACTAATTTATTACAAAAAAACCTGCTTATTACCCATGCCGTAGGTGTCGGTAAGCCCATTGAAAAAGCAATTTCAAAGCTAATGTTGATCACTAAGGTACATGCATTAAGTCAAGGTTTTTCAGGTATTCGTCTGGAAGTTGTAGAGCGTATGTTAGCGTTTATCAAGCTTGATTTGATTCCCGTTGTACCAGAACAAGGTTCTGTAGGCGCATCAGGTGATTTAGCACCGCTGTCTCACTTATTTTTACCACTTTTGGGTGAAGGTGAATTCTGGCAAAGTGAAAAGGATCAACACGACGAAATAACACCTGCTGCACCGCTTCTGCATGCTAATGGTTTAGACGTTATGGACCTGCAAGCAAAAGAAGGCTTGGCATTAATTAACGGTACGCAATTTATATTATCGCATGGCATCACCGCCTTAACTAAAATGCGTTACTTATTAGACCTTGCTGATATGACGGGTGCAATGAGTATCGAAGGTATGCAAGGCAGCGAATCTCCCTTTAGAGATGAGTTACATCAAACGCGTGCATTTAAGGGGAACCTTGTTGTTGCGGGGCGTATGAGAAACTTCTTTAAAGATTCTCAAAACATGGCTGACCATGAAGAATGTGAGCGTGTACAAGACCCTTATTCATTAAGATGTATTCCACAGGTGCATGGCGCATCACGTAATGCGTATTATCATTTAGAAGAGTTAGTTGAAATTGAAATGAACTCTGTCACTGATAACCCCATTGTTATCAGTAGCGAAGAAGCTATTTCAGGTGGTAACTTCCATGGCCAGCCACTAGCTATGGTTCTAGACTATGCTTCCATTGCTGCTTCAGAATTGGGGAATATTTCAGACCGCCGTTGTTACCTCTTATTAGAAGGTATTCATGGTTTGCCTAGATTATTGACCTCCGCAGGTGGTTTAAATTCAGGCATGATGATCCCACAATATACAACAGCAGCATTGGTAACAGAAAATAAATCGCTTTGTTTCCCACCATCGGCGGATAGTGTACCGACCTCTATGGGTCAGGAAGATCATGTCTCTATGGGGAGTATTTCGGGCAGACAATTAAATCAAATATTAGGCAATTTAGAGAAAATATTGGCTATCGAATTAATGTATGCAGCACAAGCTATCGAATTTAGACGCCCTAATAAATGCTCTGACATTATTGAGATAAACCACCAAGTGATCAGAGCAAAGGTTGCTAAACTCGAAGAAGATAGACTTTTAAAACCTGACATTGATGCCATGATCAGATTAGTACAATCACAAGCGTTTACCGTTAAATAAGGGCTATTCCTATGACAACTACGATGAAATTTCAAGAAGAAATCATGCAAGGGATCCCAAGCCAATTGCCTCAAGCAAAGGCTTATCCTGCAAATGCAAATCGTGCACCTAAACGTAAAGATATACTATTACCTGACGAAAAGCAGCTGGCGGTAAGAAATGCGCTGCGTTACTTTCCCAAAGAATGGCATCAAGAATTAGCGACTGAATTTGCTCAAGAGCTAAAAGATTTTGGCCGTATCTATATGTATAGATTCAAGCCAAGCTACGCTTTAAAAGCACGTTCGGTGTCTGACTATCCCGCTAAATGTACTCAAGCAGCAGCAATCATGTTAATGGTTGAAAATAATCTAGATCCTGCTGTTGCACAACATCCTGAGGAATTAATTACTTATGGTGGCAATGGGGCAGTCTTTCAAAACTGGGCGCAATATTTGTTGTCGATGAAGTATTTAAGTGAAATGGAAAGTGACCAAACTTTGCATCTTTATTCTGGCCACCCTATGGGCTTATTTCCGTCTTCAACAGAAGCACCACGTGTTGTTGTAACCAATGGCATGATGATCCCTAATTATTCGAAACCTGATGATTGGGAAAAGTTCAATGCTTTAGGTGTAACGCAATACGGGCAAATGACAGCGGGTTCTTTCATGTATATTGGGCCACAAGGCATTGTACATGGCACCACTATTACGGTAATGAATGCGTTTCGTAAGGTACTAGACAAAGGCGAAACATCTAAAGGAAAAGTATTCCTAACAGCTGGCTTAGGTGGTATGAGTGGTGCACAACCTAAAGCAGGCAATATTGCTAATTGTGTTACTGTTTGTGCTGAAGTGAATGCAAATGCCGCCACTAAACGTCATCAGCAAGGTTGGGTTGACGAGCTAATTGATAACATGGATGAACTTGTTGCCCGTGTGAAAGAAGCACAAGCACATGAAGAAGTGGTATCAATTGCCTATATAGGTAATATCGTTGATGTTTGGGAAAGTTTCTATGAAAAAGAAATTTTCATTCACTTGGGTTCAGATCAAACGTCATTGCATAACCCTTGGTCAGGCGGTTATTACCCGGTAGACATTAGTTATGAAGAATCTAATCGATTAATTCGAGAAGAGCCTGAAGCGTTTAAAGTAAAAGTACAAGAAACACTTAGACGCCATGCAGCCGCCGTCAATAAACATACGGCTAAAGGTACTTATTTCTTCGATTATGGTAACGCTTTCTTACTTGAAGCGTCACGCGCCGGTGGTGATGTAATGGCGGAAAATGGTATTGATTTCAAATACCCATCATACGTTCAAGATATCTTAGGTCCAATGTGTTTTGATTATGGTTTTGGACCCTTTCGTTGGGTATGTGCTTCGGGTAAACCGGAAGATTTAGATAAAACGGATGCCATCGCAGCAAGTGTTCTTAAAAAGATCATGCAAGAATCACCTGAAGAAATTCAGCAGCAAATGCAAGACAACATTACTTGGATTGAAGAGGCGAAACAAAACAAGTTAGTTGTTGGTTCACAAGCTCGTATTCTTTATGCTGATGCTCAAGGCCGCATGGAAATTGCTAAAGCTTTTAATGACGCTATCAACAATGGGGAAATTGGTCCAGTAGTATTAGGCCGTGATCACCATGATGTAAGTGGCACAGATTCACCGTATCGCGAAACGTCCAATATTTATGATGGCAGTCGCTTTACTGCAGATATGGCTATTCATAATGTAATCGGTGATAGTTTCCGTGGCGCTACTTGGGTTTCTATTCATAATGGCGGCGGCGTAGGCTGGGGTGAAGTGGTCAACGGTGGTTTTGGTATGTTACTTGATGGTAGTGAAGATGCGGAACGTAAACTGAAATCTATGCTGCTGTTTGATGTTAACAATGGTATTGCAAGACGCAGTTGGGCTCGAAATGCTGAAGCAAATTTTGCCATAAAACGCGAAATGGCAAGAACGCCTAAGCTTAAAGTAACTTTAGCTAACTTAGTTGATGACGATATCTTAAATAACTTATCACTCTAAAGTTTGAGTACTACAGAGATCATTATAGTAGGTGATTAATATCACCTACAATAAACTGGCGCCAGCCGTTTTTTTCTAACCCTACCGTTCTTTATAAATATTGATATAAAAAATATCTAAGTTAATAAACTGTAATGTGTCATAGAGGTGGCGTTATAAGGTTTAGTTGCTTTTTGATCAAGAAATTTCACCGACATAAGCAAGCTAATATCTCACTCATTTTAAAGAAGCGATTTTTCTATATGCTTTAGCCCTCATTGCGATAATTTTTGGTAGTATGCCATACATAACAATTATCCGTATAAAGAGGCAACGACTGAAGCTCATATGATGCTAAATCGAGTATATCCAAAAAATAGACTGATGTTGCTTTATGCGGCAATATTGTCTGAAAGTATTTTACGACCCTCTAGTAACTAGATTAGAAAGCGAGACTTATTAACGATATCAGGCAACCAACCCAATACAACGAGAAACTTGACATATTATGTCTACCTTGCTAACTTTATTGCTACACAATTAGGGGATATATTTTACCTAATCATAATATAGTGACAATAGTATCTATATTTTTTTAACCTGTTAATCTATTGTTCTATTAATGATAAGGAGTTCGTAATGGAGTACATTCTTTTCTTTGAAACTTGGATCGTTTTAGCCATTTTATTTGCTTGTGCTGAAATTTTTGTTCCTGGTGGCATACTATTAAATTTAGGTATCGCCTCATTATTAGTTGCGATTGGCGTACAGCAACAACTCCTTGATACCTGGACACTTACTTTAACAACTTGGTTTATCTTGGCTTCATCCCTATTATTCATTCTTTATTTTGTCACTGAACGCTTTTTTAGTGGTGATTATACTGTCGACAACGTTTATGAAGAGTTAGACATATATGGTAAAGAAGTAAACGTTGTAGAAAAAATTGGTCCTGGCACACATGCAGGGCGTGTAGAATTTCAAGGGACAACTTGGACAGCACTTAGCGATGGCTCTGAGTTAGAAAAAGGTAGCCACGCCACAATCGTTTGTAAAGAAAATATCTCACTCGTTGTTGAACCAATAAAGTAACAACAGCAAAAAACCTAAAATGATAACTAAAAATATAGGAACTACCTATGCTAGCCACACTCACCTTTATATTTCTTGGATTACTCTTTATTGTCGTAAAGCTTGTACTTATTGTGCCGATGAAAGAAGTTTGTATTATCGAACGTTTAGGTAAATTTCGAGCAATAATGAGACCAGGATTACATTTTCTTATTCCTTTTATTGACCGCGTTGCTTACCGCCATGAAACAAGAGAGCAAGTCTTAGACATTCCGTCACAAAGCTGTATCTCGCGCGATAACATTCAAATTGAAGTTGACGGCTTAGTTTACATCCAAGTAATGGACGGTGCTAAAGCGAGTTATGGAATTGAAGACTACCGCCGTGCTTGTGTAAATTTAGCGCAAACAACGATGCGCAGTGAAATAGGTAAATTAAAACTTGGACAAACATTTTCAGAACGAGACACCTTAAACGAAACCATTGTCCGTGAAATAGACAAAGCGTCAGATCCTTGGGGCATAAAAATGTTGCGTTATGAGGTAAGAAATATTACCCCATCGGCAAATGTCATTCATACCCTTGAAAAGCAAATGGAAGCCGAGCGAAGAAAACGTGCAGAAATTACCTTAGCGGAAGCTGATAAAGAGTCGACGATCAATTTGTCTGAAGGAGAGCGTCAAGAGGCGATTAATATTTCAGAAGGTGATAAGCAGCGACAAATAAATGAAGCACACGGCTTCGCTAAAGAAATTGAAATATTAACACAAGCAACCGCTGAGGGTATGAATATGATCGCAAAAGCATCAATGACTCCAGGGGGTGATAAAGCAATAAAAATGCGCTTACTTGAGCAATTCATCAAGCAAACAGGCTCTATATTAAAAACGGCAGATGTTTCGATTATGCCCGCTGAAATGGCCAAGTTAGAAGGTTTCTTCGAAGGCATGGACAAAGTAACGCAAACTGTTCAAGGAGCGAAATCATGATCCAGCAAACTATAAGCAATATTGGCGGTGACAGTAATCTTGATATCGTCATACTAGCGATTTGGGCAGCAATATTTTTATTTTTAGCCTATAAATTCGTTCAAGCTATTTGCTTAGTTCCTACAAAATCGGCCTATGTCGTAGAACGTTTAGGGAAATACCGTTGTACCTTAGAAGCGGGTTTCCATATTTTATTACCTTTTATTGACCGTGTTGCTTTTATTCAAGACTTAAAAGAAGAAACAATCGATGTGCCACCTCAAGAGTGTTTTTCTAAAGATGAAGTCAATGTTGAAGTTGATGGCGTTATTTACATCGAAGTCATCGACTCATTGAAAGCAAGTTACGGCATAACTGATTATCGTTTTGCCGCAATGCAATTAGCACAAACTACCACGCGTTCTGTTATTGGTACCTTGGATTTAGACCGTACTTTTGAAGAGCGAGATATTATCAGCGCAAAAGTGGTAGAAGTATTAGATAAAGCAGGAGAAAGCTGGGGAATACGTGTACATCGCTATGAGATAAAAAACATTACCCCTCCTGATACCGTAAAAAATGCAATGGAGTTACAGGTAAATGCAGAACGTGAACGTCGTGCAATTTTAGCAAAAAGTTTGGGAGATAAGGCAAGTCGAATTAATCGCTCTGAAGGCTTAATGACTGAGATGATAAATATTTCAGAAGGTGAAAAACAACGTCGTATTAATTCAGCCGAAGGTAAAGCTGCACAGATAATAGCTATCGCTAAAGCAACGGGTGATTCTATTACTAAAATAGCCCTGGCCATTGAGCAACCAGGCGGACAACAGGCCCTCGACTTACAACTAACAGAACAATACTTACAACAAATGCAAGGGCTTAGCCAAGAAAATCGAAAGGTAATTTTACCGATCAACTTACTCGACTTTAATCAATGGATAGCCAATTCTGGTATTAAATAATTGATTTTGTTTTAGGAGTAAAAAAAGCAAAAGATAAAATCACGTAGCTAAACGTTCTTTAGTTACGTGCAATCAGTTCATAAATTATACAATTAACTTTATGTCAAAATAAAGCCAATTAAAATAATCATGATTATTGAACCAACAACAAAAACATTATGACTAAAACTCAATTTTTTTTCTGCTAATCCTACCCGTATTTTTGATATAACGAAATACAAAAGTGTCGCAATTAAAGCGGTGAAAAAATGAGTCAGTAAGGTATTAATTTCTCCATTTTGTTTCCATAAAAAAACAAAACCGTTTTTATTTACAAAAAATAAATTTAAAAGCGAAATATGAAACCATAGAACAAAAAATAACTGAGTGGTTTTATTTTTTAACCAAGTTTTAAACATCCTAAAACCCTATTACTGATTTATATAACCAAACAATCAAGTCATCATGCTTGAATTGGTATTTGAGAGTATCACGAAGCTTTGCATCATTAATTCTCTTACCAAAACGCATGGATGTTTCAAATGAGAATTCAGGTAAAGGTAAACGTAAAGCACTGGCTGCTGCATGATAATAATGTTGTTTACTGGTTTCCGTTGCACTTACTGCATTATAGGTGCCGCGAATACTTTCCTCTTCAATTAATTCCATGAGTATACCAACGGCGTCTTCTTGATGAATGAGGTTGATAAATGCCTGAGGCTCGGCAAGTACTTTCTTCCCTTGTAAAAATCGTCCAGGATGGCGTTCTGGTCCAACTAAACCCGCTAAACGCAATATCACGGTTTTTCCTAAAAATTTTATTGCCGTTTTTTCTGCTGCAGTAATAATGGCAACTTTATTAGCATTCATATCAAGTATTGATTGTTCATCTACTAAACCTGACAAACCATTATAAACAGCAGTCGAACTTAACAGAATCACTTTCTCCACTTCACCTAATTCAGCCATCTTAATTATCTGTGCGACTTTTTCAGGATAATCATTACGACCTTGACGGATCTGGGGTGTAATAGAAATAATGAGTGTTTTATGGGTAAAAATACTTAACAACATGGATTCTGGGTCATTAATTGGCAAACTTAATAACTCAGCATCAATATTTTCGTTCAATAATTTTGTCTTTTTATCTTCACTCTGTGTCGTCACTGTGACTTGATATTTTTCAACAAGCAATCTCTTTGCTAAGGCGTAACCTAACCACCCACAACCTATAATTCCGACACTTTTTGTCATGTTATTCTCTTATTGACTAGACGAAATTTGTTGATGATACGCTGTAATTTTACCAATCACTTCACCCGATATTCCGTTCGGAACAGGTATAGAAAGATTATACTGCAATATTTTCCAGCCTTGAGAGGTTAAGCGAATGACACCTGAACCTCGACATTCGCCATAGTTATTATTGTCGAGTAATTCATCAAAAAAAGCGAGCTGTTCACCATTTATTACGCTTGAAATAAGCGTAATATTTCTTTGACGAGGTTTATAAGCCCAACCTTTTCCTCTACTAAAATAAGGAGTAACGAAGTCATAAAATTCTTTTCTGGTCCATCGTTCACTACCATCAGTTCCTAGAAACACCGCTTGTTCGTCAAGCAAACTAAAATATAGCTTTTGGTCTGCATTGGCTGCTGCTTGATGAAAAGTATCAAGCACTTTATTTATAGCGCTATTTGCCGATAAGCTAAAACTAAACAAGAACAGGCTTAACATTAACACCGTGTTTTTTATCATCTCTATCAACCCTAAAATTTAATTATTTTGGCAGTACAAAATACAAACCTTTAAAAGTGGCGGCTACTTTTTCACCACTCATCACTTGAACTTCAACGCGTAATTTCACTTTGTTCGTATCCTTTAAATCATCAACACTACCAGAGCTTAGTAATGATCCTGTTTTTGCAAAAGCTATTCCTGCAACGGGACGATGATATCGAATATTTGCATCTGCTAAAACTATATTTCCGTCAAAATTTTTCTGCTGAATCAACAGGTGGACCCAACCCCAACCCGTTAATGTTGCAAGCGTATAAATACTGCCAGCAAACATGGTATTGTGTAAGTTTTTATTAAAATCCTCATCACAAGTTGTGACTAAACTTTTTTGATCATAAAAACCTATAGCTAAATTCATCGCTTTGCTCAGAGGAATAGTGTTATGCCAAGTATTTTGAAGTTCCATCGATATGTCATCTAAATGCGAGTGACTACGTGCTAATTTTTTTTCCATATTGAAATGCTTAATTTCGTTAAACAATAAATGTGAAAAACTGATATTTGCATAAGAAAGATTTTGATAAAAGTTGACTGCTTGTTCACGTGCTTTTAAAGATATCTTTTTAATACCTCGGCTTATCGCAAAGTGCTCGAGCGCAATAACTAATTTTTTGCCTAATCCTTTTCTCTGAAAATCATCAGATACAGCCATATAACGAATTTGTGCGCTCAACATGCCACTAAAATGAAGGCGAGCAACGGCAATAACATTACCTTTATCATCAAAGATCGCTCGATGAATGGACTGCGTTTCAAGGTTATCTCTTTCACTACCTTGCTCTTGATTTAACGGTTTACGCAATATCTTCCACCTTAAGTGGTAGTATTGATCAAACTCTTGCTGGCTTGTGGGTGCTCTACACTCAAACATTCGCTTTGCTCACCTATTAACAATTTAAAAAATTTGTTTTTATACGCTATTATGAAATTAGTCAAACATATCCAACAAGGTCAATTAAGTTACTTCACGCAAAATGATGAAGCAATTTCTGTCAGTGAAAACCAGCATTATCGTTGGTTAGCTTTTGATGATGTAGTACAAAGTATGATGTTAAAGCGCAAGCCTTGGCAGATCACTTTTCCTCATCAAATTAGTTTATTATCACCTTTATTATTTTTAAAACCTAAAATAGTCGTTGAATTTGGTTTAGGTGGCGGTAATTTAGCACGATTTTTATTACATTATTTACCTGATTTAACACTACATACCATTGAGTATTCTCAAGAAGTTATCAAGTGCTTCGAAAAGTATTTCAATCCACAATCTGCTAACGTTAACTTACATTATAATTCAGCACTCGACTGGCTACATTATAATAAAAAAATAAAAGCTGATTGGTTTATTTGTGATATTTATCAAAAAAATCAATCTATTAATGATTCATTAATGCTGACTAAAAATATATTGAAAAAAGTAGGTGAAAACGCGGTTCTCTCACTTAACTTACCCAGCCCATCAAGCGAAGATATTAACTATTTTCTTTCTGAATTGAAAATACTCGCACCCACTAAACATTTAGTTTATTTCCATATTCCACATTACTTGAATGTTATTATTCATTTGTTACCCTGCGATTTACTTAACCAATCTGAACAAGATTTACTCGTTAATACCGTTTTACCTGCAAGAACATTTAACCGCTGGCGTAAATATTGGCGTCATGGCATGCAATAGTATGAATTTTCGAGTACTAACAAGTTAATGTAAATGTTACCGGGCCCTCATTTACAAGCGCCACTTTCATATCAGCACCAAACTCGCCAGTAGGAACAGTAAAACCGTATTCGCGTAATTGCTTACAAAAGCACTGATATAAAGGAATGCTAACCTCAGGTTTAGCAGCAGTGGTGAAGCTTGGTCGCATGCCTGAATTAGTATCAGCTGCTAATGTGAATTGTGAAACAACTAATATTTCACCCTTAATTTGTTTAACATTCAGGTTCATTTTTCCTGTATCGTCTTCAAAGATACGATAACCGGCAACACGTTCAGCCAAGCGCTTTGCTTTAGCGTTTGTATCTTCGGGCTCAATAGCAAGTAAGACTAAAATACCTTGTTTGATTTCACCGATGACTTTTTGATTAACACTAACGTTTGCTTGTGAAACTCTTTGGATAAGTGCGATCATTTTATTGTCAGTTAATAAATTTCACATAGTATCGCTTGCTGCATAAAAAGCATCAATAGTTTATCGTTCATATTCGTTATGACGTCCTCATTAATCAACTTAAAAACGTATAGTCTGAGCCATTAAAATGGTCTGCTCAATCTCTGAAAAATAGCTTAGGATTGATGGGATAAATCTGAATCGAAATCCTCTAATGCAACGGTAAATATGGCACCAAAGAGTACGACTAACCAAGATAAATAAACCCATAAAAAGAGAATTGGGATCGCTGCTAATGCGCCATAAATTGCTTGATAAGATGGTAATTGAGTAACATAAAAAGCAAAACCTTCTTTCGCTACTTCAAATAAAACTGCCGCTAATATTGAACCCGACAATGCATATTTAAATGCAACAACCTTATTAGGAACAATCATATAAAGGATAAGAAAAGCACCGATCGAAGCAAAAATAGGCAGCGCACTTAATACAATATTGGTGAGACCAAAAAGCTCTTGATCTCCTATTGATATTAATGAAAAAACATATGAAGTTGCCGCAATACTGCTGCCAAATAATACAGGTCCTAGTGTAAGTACCATCCAATACATAGAAAAAGCAGTAATAATTCGTCTTTTTGCGGTTATCCGCCAAATTTTGTTTAAACTAGAATCAACCGCAGAAATCAGTAAAAGCGCAAAAAAGAATAAGAATGTAATCGCAATAGCTGACATTTTTGAGGCATTGTCAACGAAGCCAGTAATATGTTCTTTAACGACATCTCCGGTGGCAGGCATAAAGTTTTGATAAACAAAATTTTCAATAATATTTTTAACATCAGCAAAAATGGGGAAAGCCGTCATCACCGACAACATGACAACAATCAATGGCACCAAAGACATCAAGGTGACATAAGACAAGTACCCTGAAGTAATATGCACTTGTTCTTTTAATATTCGTTTTATAAAAAACATTATAAAACGCAAAACCACCTGGTTTTGGCGGTTATTTTTAATGGTTTTGATCCAGTTCATACAAATGAGGTATTATCTTAATGTGAACAATATATTATGATAATTGCTAAGCAAGTGATAGCGATAATAAGCGTAATACAATTTAACTTAGGGGTTAGTATGTCAAATCAAGGTTCTGGTGGTAATGTTTTAGCAGCGATATGTAGTTTTTTTCTTCCTGGTTTAGGACAACTCGTGCAAGGAAGAATAATGGCCGCACTGTTTTTTTTCGTCGGCATGGCAATATCTTGGGCTTTGGTCATTATTGCTATTGGCTGGTTAATGGTACCTGTTGTTTACTTATGGTGCATCATTGATGCCGCACGTTACAGAGGCAGGGAGTAATGAAAAATAGCTTGAGAAATGCCTCCTTATTTTTCTTTATACTTTCGATAGTTGGCTGTCAATCAGCCTATTATTCTGCAATGGAAAAAGTCGGTAAACACAAACGAGATATTTTAATTGACCGTGTTGAAAGTGCAACAGACTCACAAAAGGAAGCAAAAGAGAAATTCAAAAATGCTTTAGAGCAATTTTCTGCATTAGTTTATTTTGATGGTGCTGAACTACAACAACAATATGAGATGAATAATGACCATTATCATACAAGTAAAATTGCCGCCGATGATGTCACAGAACGAATTGATGCAATAGAGAATGTAGCAGAAGCATTATTTAATGAATGGAACAATGAATTAGACCAGTTTACGAATCAATCATTGAAACGACAAAGCCAATCTCGTTATAGAGAAACCCAAAACCGTTATAACGCAGTAATTAAATCAATGCGAAATGCTGAAAAAAGAATGCAACCTGTTATTAATGCACTTAAAGATAATATGCTCTATTTAAAGCATAATCTCAATGCACAGGCCATTGGAGAATTAAAAACAGAATATAAAGTAATTAAACAAGATGTAGAGCGATTAATTAGCGAAATGAATAACTCAATTAATAAATCACAAACCTTTATTGATTCTCTTAAAGCACTTAATTAAGAGTAAGTGTTTTATTTATAAACACAAGCACTAAACAAGAAGAGTGATCAGTGTATAGGTAATGAATTACTTAATCATTTTATGATGGATAAAACACTATCCCCCTTAAAATAATTAAGTGTTATATAAACTTTTTCTCTGCAATAAAAAGTAAGTTCAGCTTTTTTTAACAATAATAAATTATAAACTATCGGTATTCGCTCTAGAGTGAGACAAAACCGTATTAGGAAATATTTTACGCTCACATTGATTTTTATTAATCTCTGCGAGTAAAAAAGAAAGTGCTTTTATTTGGCTTGGTCCTGCAATGCCGTCTTCAAAAAGTTGACTGAGACTATGCAATTCTTTTAGTTGTTCTGGTGACATAATGAAATTCCTTTTCTAGAGCGTTATCCTGTAAAACTAAATAGGTAATCGTTTATTGATCTTAAGCTGTCGCTTGATGATAATGAGACGATTCCTGTACTTGAAGGTATTCTCTACCATCATTAATGTATTCTTGGTAAAGGCCTTTTAACTCCCGCTGTTCATTACCGTTAGCTTTATCAGAAACAACTTTTTCAAATAGAACATTTAATCTCGTTAACTTGTTTTGATCCATCATGAGTTTATCCCTGCGTAACATTGTTAAAGATTGATTCGTAACTTAAGCGTAACAGTAAACATGATTTCCTCCAGTGACATCAATGTATTGTGATTAGCGATAAAACTAGAACCTCGCGCAGCTATAAACACATTAATCATAAAAAACAGTAGGATAAACAAATAAAAAGACATAGTCGCCAATTTTCTATGTTATTTCTTATGTAAGCTTAAGACATATCTTACACAATAGGGCGTTTTGGCTTACTAAATTTTAGCAACAAAAAAACCAGCCGAAGCTGGTTTTATTGACGAACCTAAATAATAGACTTATTTAGGACGAGTATCACGCTTACGTTCATTCTCTTTTAAGAGTTTTTTACGTATACGGATGCTCAGTGGTGTTACTTCAACAAGTTCATCGTTATCAATAAACTCTAATGCTTGCTCTAAAGACATAACAATAGGTGGGGTTAATGTTTGTGCTTCATCAGTACCTGATGAACGAACGTTAGTTAACTGCTTACCTTTAAGGGCATTTACTGTTAAATCGTTATCACGGCTATGGATACCAATGACTTGACCTTCATAAATATCTACACCATGACCAATTAACATACGACCACGAGATTGTAAGTTAAATATAGCGTTAGTTAATGCTTTACCCGTTGCATTGCCTATCATTACACCATTTTTACGTTGGCCGATTTCACCACCCTTGTGAGGTCCGTATTCAAAGAATGTATGATAAATCAAACCAGAACCTGACGTTAATGTCATAAATTCAGTTTGAAAACCAATCAAACCACGACTTGGCATGATAAAGTCCATACGGATACGACCTGTACCATCTGGTGCCATGTCAGTTAATTCAGCTTTACGAACACCCATTTTTTCCATGATAGGTCCTTGATGTTGTTCTTCAACATCAATTGTTACGTTTTCATATGGTTCTTGTAGTTGACCATCAATTTCACGAATAATAACTTCTGGACGTGAAACAGCTAATTCAAAACCTTCACGGCGCATATTTTCAATTAAAATGCCTAAGTGAAGTTCACCACGGCCCGATACTTTAAATTTATCTGCATCAGGAAGTTGTTCAACACGTAAGGCAACGTTATGAATTAATTCTTTCTCTAAACGATCCTTGATGTTACGTGAAGTAACATACTTACCTTCTTTACCACAAAATGGTGAAGTGTTTACTTGAAAAGTCATGTTGATTGTAGGCTCATCAACTGATAACAAAGGTAAGCCTTCAACTTCTGTTGGACAACAAACCGTATCAGATATTTTTAATTCCCCTAAACCGGTAATTGCGATGATATCGCCCGCAAAACCTTCTTCTATATCAAGTCGCTCTAATCCTAAATAACCAAAGACTTTGCCTACTTTAGCATTATGTACACCGCCACTTGCTAAGTTAATAGTGACTTGTTGGTTTGGCTTAACAGAACCTCGCGTAATACGACCAACACCAATTACTCCCATATATGAGCTGTAATCAAGTTGAGATATTTGCATTTGGAAAGGACCGTCTGGATCCGCTTCTGGTTGTGGAACTTCTTTAAGGATAGTATCAAATAAAGGCGTCATATCTGTACCAGTTACGCCTTCTTCAAGCGAAGCCCAGCCATTAATTGCTGAAGCATAAACAACTTTAAAGTCTAATTGCTCGTCAGTCGCACCAAGGTTATCAAATAATTCAAAAACTTGATCCATAACCCAATCAGGACGAGAACCAGGCTTATCAACTTTGTTAATAACTAGAATAGGTTTCAAACCTTGAGCAAATGCTTTTTTCGTTACGAAGCGCGTTTGTGGCATAGGGCCTTCTTGTGCATCAACAATAAGTAAAACTGAATCTACCATTGACATTACACGTTCAACTTCACCACCAAAATCAGCATGCCCAGGAGTATCTACAATGTTTACACGGTAACCATTCCAGTTAATCGCCGTGTTTTTAGCCAAGATTGTGATACCACGCTCTTTCTCGATATCATTCGAGTCCATCGTACGTTCTTCAAGACCGCCGCGGGCATCAAGCGTACCTGATTGCTCAAGTAATTTATCAACTAAAGTGGTTTTTCCGTGGTCAACGTGAGCAATAATTGCCACATTTCTTAATTTATCTAACACAGGCGTTACTCGCTCTCTTTAAAGACTTTTTCATCAAAAGAATATAGGACTATAATTGGGCGCGGATTATACAGCAACGAACACAATAAAGACAACAACAAATATTTCACCTGTTCCCCAGATTCTTTAAACACAAATTCAAACGCCCTGTTATACTCACAAGCACCAAACAATCGCATGCGCACCAATTTAGACCGTGTCACGCACAAATATGGTGCAACATAGAATAACGGAATCACTTAATACTATATATATCAACACTTTTTCTATTGGCATGATTTTCGCTTTATGCCATTCATGCAAAATGCAAACGTATTTTATTTTAAAGACACTGGAGACTATACATGTCACAAGCAGTATTAGATTTAATCAAAGACAACGACGTTAAATTTGTTGACCTACGTTTTACTGATTCAAAAGGTAAAGAGCAACACGTTTCAATTCCACATCATCAAGTTAATGAAGATTTTTTTGAAGATGGTAAAATGTTTGATGGTTCTTCTATAGAAGGCTGGAAAGGCATTAATGAATCAGACATGGTTATGATGCCTGATCCGTCTACCGCTGTATTAGACCCTTTTACTGATGCTGTTACGATGAACTTACGTTGTGATATCGTTGAACCGGCTACCATGCAAGGCTACAGCCGTGACCCTCGTTCAGTTGCTAACCGCGCTGAAGAGTATCTGCGTAGTACTGGCATTGCTGACACAGTTTTAATTGGCCCTGAACCAGAATTCTTTGTTTTTGATGATGTTCGTTTCCATACTGATATTTCTGGTTCTTTTTACAAGATTGATGATAAAGAAGCTTCATGGAATTCAGGTACTGAATACGAAGAAGGCAACATGGGACACCGTCCTGGTATTAAAGGGGGTTACTTCCCAACATCACCTGTCGATTCTTCACAAGATTTACGTTCAGCAATGTGTTTAGTTATGGAAGAAATGGGCTTAGTTGTTGAAGCTCATCACCATGAAGTAGCAACCGCTGGTCAAAACGAAATTGCTTGTCGCTTTAATACCATGGTTAAAAAGGCTGATGAAGTACAGATTTATAAATATGTTGTTCATAACGTAGCGCATGCTTACGGAAAAACAGCAACGTTTATGCCTAAGCCTTTAGTTGGTGACAACGGTACTGGTATGCATGTTCACCAATCTCTTGCTAAAGACGGTGTTAACTTGTTCTCTGGTGATAAGTACGGCGGACTATCTGAAATGGCGCTTTACTACATTGGTGGTATTATCAAGCATGCTAAATCTCTTAATGCTTTCACTAATGCCTCGACTAACTCATACAAACGTCTTGTTCCAGGCTTTGAAGCACCGGTAATGCTTGCATACTCTGCTCGTAATCGTTCAGCTTCTATTCGTATTCCAATTGTACCTAGCCCGAAAGCAATGCGTATAGAAGTACGTTTTCCTGATCCAACAATGAACCCTTACTTAGGTTTCACTGCTATGTTAATGGCTGGACTTGACGGTATCAAAAACAAAATCCATCCTGGCGATGCTATGGACAAAGATTTATACGACCTTCCAGCAGAAGAAGCTGCTGCAATTCCACAGGTATGTTCTTCTTTAGAAGAAGCACTGGATGCATTAGAAGCTGATAATGATTACCTAACGGCTGGTGGTGTAATGGATCTTGATATGATTAATGCATATATTGGTCTTAAGCGCGAAGAAGTTGTATTACTTAACTCTACGACTCACCCTGTAGAATTTGATATGTATTACAGTGTTTAACACGTAATAAATTATTAAATAATAAAAAAGCTCACTTCGGTGAGCTTTTTTGTGGCAATAAAGGCATTAGTTATATAAGTTTAATGTAGCCGTTATAAATAGAGTTAACTTCTTGCCACATTTTTTTTTGTTATTTACACTAATCATCACATTACTCTGTAGTAATGTTTTTGCTGCTTCAACGAAAATTTATGTTTGGAAAAATGATGATGGCGTTTTAGTTTTTTCGGATAGCCCACAACCTGGTGCAGAAGAAGTTGAAGTTAGAGAGCCAAATACAGCATCATCCGTTGATACTTCAATGTTAGATTTAACACCAAAAATTATCAAAGATGATTATCAAGTTGAAATAAACCAACCCAAAGAGAATACTACAATTAGGGACAACACTGGCTCAGTTTATGTGGCCGGTAGTATCAAACCTATTTTCAAAAAAGGCTTAAATATTCAATTATATTTAGATGGCAAGCCTTATGAAAAACCCCAGTCCCATTCCATGTTTGTGTTAAGAAATATAGATCGTGGTGAACATATCATAAAAATGCAATTACTTAATGAAAAAGGCAAGGTAATTGCATCATCTAAATCTATAACCTTTTATATGCATAGAGCAGCGGTTAATAAAGCAAATTAGTTAAAACTCAGTATAATTTGCACCAATAAAACTATTTCAATATTTTATTGCACTGAATTAGTGCAAGAAGGTTTTTATGTCTATTATCAGCAGTAGAGATCAACAATTGAAACTTAGCTATCAGCAAAAGTTACCAAACCAAATGGTTACGGCTGTTGTTGTACTTGATAGTGAATTGACAATAAAATATGTTAATCCAGCAGCTGAAGCATTACTCATTAAAAGTTTTAATAAGTTATACAACTTACCTATTACTACAGTCTTTTACAATTCTCCTATCAAAAAAGAACGCTTAGAGCAGCTGCTCACCTCAGGACAAGAATTTAGTGATAGTGATGTTACTATAGAATTTTTTGATCACAGTTGTATAACAGTAGAAATTACCGCCTCTTCTGTAGAGTTCAGTAGGCACCCGCATATATTACTAGAATTCAAACAAATAGATCAGCAAAAACAAATGAGTATTGAAGCATTCCAACATCTGCAATGGGAATCAGCTCGAGACTTAATTCGTGGGCTTGCTCATGAAATAAAAAATCCTCTTGGTGGTTTACGTGGTGCTGCCCAATTACTGAGTAAAGAATTAACAAGAGATCAGCAAGAGTATACTGAATTAATTATTGAACAGGCTGATCGTTTAACAAATTTAGTTGATAAGCTTCTGGGCCCAAATCAATTACCCCAGATGGCAAATCTAAATATACACATTGTTCTAGAAAAAGTATTTCAGTTAATAAATTTTAACAATCCTAAAAAGATTAAAATCATACGAGATTATGACCCATCGATCCCTGAAATAAGTTTTGATCAAGACAAATTACAGCAAGCTGTCATTAATATCGTGAATAACGCTGTACAAATTATAGACCCCGATTGCACCATAACGCTTAAAACCCGAGCGGCAAGTAACAAAACTATTAACGGTAAACGCTTAAAGTTATGCGTCCAAATTAGTATTATTGATAACGGACCAGGTATACCCGAAAAAATACAAGACACATTATTTTATCCTATGGTTTCTGCACGCGATAATGGTACGGGGTTAGGTTTATCAATTTCACAAACGTTAATTCAACAGCATAAAGGCAAGCTATCGTGCTTTAGCCGGCCGGGTCATACCGAGTTCTTAATTTTACTACCTTTACAAGAAGAGAATAATAATGAATGTTGAGCAAGTGTGGATTGTAGATGATGACAGTTCTATTCGTTGGGTATTAGAAAAAGCATTATCCGGAGCTAATATATCTGTCGCTTCTTTTGAAAAGCCAGAAGACTTATTAGTTGCACTAGATCATCAGCAACCCGAAGTTATTATTTCTGATATCAGAATGCCAAATATCGATGGGTTAACACTATTGAGTCGTGTCAGTAAGCAATTCCCAAATCTTCCTGTAATAATAATGACAGCTCACTCCGATCTAGATAGTGCTGTTAATGCTTATCAAGGTGGAGCTTTTGAATATTTACCAAAGCCTTTCGACACTGATGAAGCGATTGCCCTCACAAGGCGCGGATTAATTCATTCTCGTGAGCAAAGTGCTAAACGTAAACAGTTAATAACAGTACCCGACTCAGTAGGTATTATTGGTGCTGCTCCTGCTATGCAAGAAGTTTTCCGTGCAATAGGTCGACTATCACGTTCAAGTATTAGCGTACTGATAAATGGGGAGTCAGGAACAGGTAAAGAATTAGTTGCACATGCATTACATATGCATAGCCCTCGTTCAGATGCTCCTTTTATCCCGTTAAATATGGCTGCTATTCCAAAAGACTTAATTGAATCTGAGTTGTTTGGTCATGAAAAAGGGGCTTTTACTGGAGCGAATGCTGTTCGACAAGGCCGTTTTGAACAAGCACATAAAGGCACCTTATTTTTAGATGAAATAGGGGATATGCCATTGGATATTCAAACGCGACTATTACGTGTTCTCGCTGATGGTCAATTTTATAGAGTTGGTGGCCATCTCCCTATAAAAGTTGATGTTAGGATCATCGCCGCGACTCATCAGAACTTGGAAGTACAAGTAAACAATGGTGATTTTCGTGAAGATTTATTCCATCGTTTAAATGTAATTAGAATTCAATTACCAAGCCTACGTGAACGTAAAGAAGATATTGAGCAACTTATTAACCATTTTTTACATCTTGCAGCAAAAGAGCTAGAGGTAGAACAAAAAACATTACACAAATCTACTTTGAGTTTTCTTGAGCAATGTGCCTGGCCAGGAAATGTTCGTCAACTTGAAAATATTTGTCGTTATTTAACGGTAATGGGAAGTGGTAAAGAGATTCTATTAGATGATCTACCCAGTGAACTCTCTGAAAAGACATCATTAGTAAAGTCTCATGAAGAAACAACAAGTTGGCCTATTGCTTTACAAAAATGGGTTGATGAACAATTAGCGCAAGGTAACAGCAATATTATTGACACTGCTTTACCTGAGTTCGAAAAGATCTTATTAGAGCGGGCGTTGATTTTTACACAAGGAAGGAAGCAAGAAGCTGCCATTAAATTGGGTTGGGGAAGAAACACACTAACAAGAAAGTTAAAAGAATTAGATTTGTAATTATACTCACTAGTTTTTGATTAACTACTTTCACACCCTTCATCGGTGCATTGTTTACAACTGTTACATAATTTCAAATTAATAATATGTGCAGCAACAATTAAACTTGCACCGATAATAATAAAGTATGGCTGTATAGCTTCTGAAAAGTCATGCTTTATCCAATAAATACCTACACCTAAAAATAAAAGATAAAAAGGATAGAGGCGTCTATGATATTTTTTAAAACCCGAAAATAATGCAACGGTGCCTAAGATAGCGGTAATGAGCAAGAAAACGTGTTCCCATGCATGATCAGCTAAAA